>UMFE01023897.1_pt1 | contig 14928 bp, 9 predicted proteins | sample 1964911 | NCBI WGS metagenome assembly UMFE01 (sample SAMEA4836036, study PRJEB28245) | human gut metagenome | biome: gut microbiome; material: fecal sample | place: Denmark | collected 2008
GGCAGGCTATAAGGAATACGTCAATATCGATGGACGGGATCAGTATGGTCAGAGTATGAAACTTGAAAACGAGACATACCAGATCGTAGAAAACAGTACCAATAAAGTATCTATGGCTACCTATGATCCGACAACCGACCGTATGGTATTTGACGCATCCGGAAGAGCAGCAGGTGTTTACAATTATACCCTGACCCTGACAATGAACGGACATAAGGCATCCGTTAATGTTACCGTTGTTGTACAGACTCCTCCTTATAATGGAGCATCTTCCTATAAGGTTGATATCAGCAAACCGGTCATTGATCTGGCAATTACTTCTGGAGCATCTGCATCGGATCTGCTTGCATCAAAAGTGACAACACTGCGTCTGGCAGAGTATCGCGGAGGCGTATTCTATCGGTATGTGAATATTGCATCTGTAAGGATCAGTAAGGGTGGACAGTATTATGGAAGTGATCTGTCAAAGGGTGGATCTTCAACAGAACCTGCAGCAATTGGCAGTGGATCAGAAATTCCGATTTCTGCGGTTTCACTGAATGGAAATGTTGTGACAAAGGCACAGACAGGTACTTATCTGCTGGAACTGAAGTTCTATCCAAGTGATGGACAGAGCACATCACTGGCTACAACTACGGGATATCTGGAAGTTACCGACAGTCAGGCAAATCCAGTGATCAGTGTAGATCGCACCGTATCTACCGTAAACTGTAAGACGGCACTGGATCTGGCAAAGAACTGCCTGAGCATTCAGGGAATGGATGGCGGAGTGATTGCAGACTGTACCGTCACCGGATCGAGTGTACCGGGCGCAAGTTATTCCGTTACTTCAGGAATGTCTGTCAATATCAATTCTGTTGTTGTACAGGCAACCACAACACTTTCCGATAAGACAACGGTTGTATCTAATTATACGGTTTCTGTGGGAAGGACATTGAGAAATCAATAGTAAGCTGTTTATTGGTAATGGCATGTAAATAGTGGGGTATGATTCTTTGAATCATGCCCCCTTTTAAGTCAAAATCTGGTGATGCAGACTTTGACCGGGTATTTAATGGAGAAGAAGGAATGAGACAACAACTTCTTGATGAACTTATGCAGATATCAGAAGAGGAAAGTAAATATAAGGCAGGACAGGCAGCGATTGAGGAACAGTTATACAGCGAAGCGTCCATACAGGAGATTGATCGTCAAAAACTGCTCAGAAGGGGAAAACTGATTACTGTAAGACGTCACAGCAGATTTGTGGAATTTCCGTTGCACCGGCATAATTATGTGGAATTTATGTATGTGGTACAGGGGGAGATTACACATGTAATTGACGGAAAAGAATTAACACTTTATAAAGGAGATTTACTGATGCTCAATCAGTATGTGGAACATGCGATTCACAGAGCTGAATTTGAAGACATTGGAATCAATTTTATTGCTTTGCCGGAATTTTTTGAAATTCCGCTTGGAATGCTTCAGGAAAAAAATGTTTTAGCGGAGTTCATTGCAGGGGCATTCCGGCAGAAGAGTCCGGTTCCTCATTATCTGATTTTTCGTTTAAAGGAGAATCCCCAGATTGAAAATCTGATGGAGAATATGATAGAATCCATGCTTTATGAATATATGAATGAAGATGTTATCAATCAGTATTCCATGGGACTTGTCTTTTTGTATTTGTTAAATCATTTGGAGAATTTGAGCCATAATTCTTCTATGGATTACAAGGAGACTATTGTGCAGTCGGTTCTTGAATATATCAACAGTGATTGTAAAAATGCAAATTTGACAAAGATTGCAGCAGATACACATCAGTCAGTTACCGTATTAAGTAAGCTGATCAAGCAAAAGACAGGGGCAAATTTTCAGGATTTACTGCAACAGAGGCGATTTCAGGCTGCGGTCAAACTTCTTGAGGAAACGGATCTGTCAATCGAAGATATTTCACTTGATGTAGGATATGAGAATCAGAGTTATTTTTTCAGGCAATTTAAAAAAAGATTTGGTATGACACCGAGATCTTATCGCATAACACATCAAAAATAAAAATATCAAATAAGGACAGTTTTTTGGTCTAATCAGAGGCTAAAAAGCTGTCCTTATTTTTGTTATGGTGAAGCAAATGAAAAAGGAGGCGTGTTTTATGGATACGATACGTGCTATTATTTTTGACCTGGATGGGGTCATTTGTTTCACAGATAACTATCACTATCAGGCGTGGAAAGAATTGGCAGATGCAGAAGGAATCTATTTTGATGAGAAAATTAATGGACGATTAAGGGGTGTAAGCCGTATGGAAAGCCTTGATATCATTTTGGAGCGAGCATCAAGATGCTATACACAGGAAGAAAAAGAACAGCTTGCTACAAGAAAGAATGAAAGTTACGTTCGTCTATTGGAAAAGATGTCTCCAAGGGATCTTTCGGATGAAGTAAAAAATACGTTGGACACCTTGCGACAGCGCGGTTACAAGCTTGCAATCGGATCAAGCAGTAAGAATACAAAGAAGATTTTAAAGCAAATTGGATTAGATGGATATTTTGACGCGGTCAGCGATGGAACAAACATTACAAAGTCAAAACCGGATCCGGAGGTTTTTATAAAAGCGGCGGAAATGGTTGAGGAAAAGCCGGAAAATTGTCTTGTTGTAGAAGATGCACTTGCAGGAATTGATGCGGCTTATGCCGGTGGATTCATAAGTGCAGGGATTGGAGATGCCGCGAGTCATAAATATGTGACATATCCAATCCATACATTTTCGGATCTGCTTTCCATTGATAAGTTGTGAAAAAGTCAGTGGAGAGGTGTAATTTGAATTAATCGTACCTCTAACAATTCTAATGTGACATCCAGTTCGAGGATTTCATCGGAGTTGACAGACACAATTTTCTGATGAAATCCAGGAACGGATGATTTTTTTAACCAATCAATTTCCTGAGGTGTAGTAAGTTCCAATGCACCCATAGAAACCCATTGATCGAAAGCACTTCCATGCGTTCGATTTACATAGGTTTCAGAAATCTTATAGTTTCCCTGTGGAATATCAGATAAACACAGGGAGATCATTACCGGTTCCGAATCAGCAAAAACGGTATAGCGGTCTGTTTCTGTCATATCAAAACGTTCTCCATTCGCATATAAGTAATTAAAATGCCTGTAATTGTAAAGCATGACTTGAAAACTATCATTTTCACGGGTGATAAAATATTCGTCTCCACGCCCAAGAAACTGATCACCCAATTGTTGAAGAAGTGTGTAGGCATAATAACTGGCTTTTGGAATTCCATTTACGGTAAAAAGACCAAGTCCACCGAAAAATAACATATTTGGTAAAGAACTGTCTGCCATAAGATCTGTGAGCGCCTGATAAGTAAAACTTTCCAGACGGTCATAGTTTTCAAGGATGTTCTTGACAATATAACAGGATTTGAAGCAGGTATCATTCAGTAGATCCTGTTGGCTTGGTGTATTATTCCATTCGGATAAGTAGATTGGCAATTTACCAAGATTTAGCCGGCGTCGTTCTCTGAGAACCTGCATGACAAAATCTTTGAGTCCGTCTGGTGATTCCGATAAACTCATGGCATATATGAAACCGAAAGATTCTTTTGAATGATTTTTATTGGAAATCAGTTTGGTGTCATAATAAGTGAAACTTAAACTGTCAGGGATGCAGTCGTTTTGTTTACACCATTCCAGAAAGTTCAGATACCAGTTTTCGTAGCCTTCGGATACGATGTAGTAAGTCGGCGGAAGACTAAATTCAATATCCGGACAGAAATTTTTTACGCAAAGGAAAGTTTCCTTATAAAACTGAAAGAAGTCTTTTTCGTTTGAAAATCCGAAAAGATCCATGTTTGTGTTGGGCTGGTTCCAAAGACCGAATTTCCATGAGCGAATTACCTCAAGTCCATAGCGGTTGCTGATATGTTGCAGAAACTCTGAAACAAGCCGGCACCATGCGGCAATGGAATGGGGTTGGCTGACATTAGAACCAAACAAGCGTTTATTTGGATATTTGGCGAGCTTTTCCGGCATGTAAGAAAGTTGAATCCATGGATTAAGATGAAGTTTGGTTACAAAATCAAGAATTTTATCAATATATGTAAAACTGTACACAGGTGTACCGTTTGCTTTCTCATTGTACACATGCAGATCATCTGAAAATATACCGCATAATTTAATATATTCAAATCCAATCCTATTTTGAAATCTGGTCAACATTTCCTGAATATCACAGATTAACACATCACTGGCACGACCGACTGTTATCATTTTTTTCCATGTATGTAGCAATACGTAAGAACTTCCATTTACAGAGAAATCAATTTGTTTTTTTGATATAGGGGATACGACGTGGGTATGTGTATTGTCGTTTAAATATTTCTTTAATCCTGCAATATAATTATGTTGTTCTAATTGTTGAGAGGTCTGTTGCTTTTCTTTTTTTTGCTCGCGCCGATATTCTTTTGGCAGCATTCCATATTCTTTTTTTAAAAGAGTTACAAAGGCATGACTATTAGGAAATCCGCTGTCAATCGCTACTTCATCAATATTTTTATCTGTTATGGAAAGTTCCTGCATCGCATGCATAAGGCGGTATTGATTCAGGTAGCTTAGAAAATTCATCCCAAAATAGTCAACGAAGAATTTTGAAAGATAGGGAACGGACAAATGAACTTCATCGGCAAGTTCTTTTAAGGTTATGTTTTCTGTATAGCGCTGTTGGATTAATTGTGATATTTCTGCTATCCGGATAGCGTATTTGTGGTTTTTCTTTTCATTTGCAGTCGATAATTTTACACGGAAATGAAGGTACATAATATCCATAACATTATAGATATATGACCAGTTGCGAAGTTCGTAGCCATCTTTTTTGTCCACATTTGTTTTGATGATGTGAGCAATCAGAGAGCGTAATTGTGCAATTGCTTCCTGATTATCCGACATGGGACTAATACAGAAGAAGCGGGGATGTGATGGAACCGGCAGAATCTGTTCAAATAATGTTTGATTAAACAGAACGGTTATGATGACACAATTGACACCATGTAGTTCATGAAGTGTAAGTGGATTGATGCAAAAAATATCATCTTCCCTGAGACTGTACATATGATCATCAAATTGTAATGTACAGCTTCCGGAAACAATCATGGACAATTCAAAATAATCATGCATCTGTTGGCGGATATGATCAAATCGCTGCATCGTACACCGGATCGGCATGTGTACATCGTTATCGGAAATAAGATAGTAGTTCTCTGACATAAAATTCCTCCATTTCATATAAAAAGGTAACTATATTGATTAAAACATATATGCAATACAAAAATCAATAAAAACATAGGATTTTTAATCTATTTTTTAGAGGCGAGACTAAATTTAAGGTAAACGTATAGAAAAAAGAAAAACACATTAAAAAAATGAGTGAAACAGATAAAAAACAAAATCACATAAAAATTAACAAAAATCTATAATAAGCATAAAGACGAGGTGATAAAAATGAGTGAACCAATTTTAACAGTTGCAAATATGAATAAGAAATTTGGAAGTACAGTGGCTTTGAATGATGTATCACTGACTGTATATCCGGGAGAAATAAGAGGACTCATTGGAGAAAACGGATCGGGAAAGTCAACGGTTACTTCTATTGTAGCAGGAATGCAGGAATGTGACAGCGGTGCGATGACATTTCAGGGACAGAGCTGGAAGCCGCTTAGCATGATCGATGCACTTCACAAGGGAATTGGAATGATTGTTCAGGAGAGCGGAACAATACCGGGGATTACGGTAGCTGAGAATATTTTCCTTGCGGAGTCTGAAAAGTATAAGAATAAGTTCGGCCTGATTAATCGTAAGAAAATGAATGCGGATGCGACCAGGGTGATGAAAAATATCGGTGTCAATGATGTAACAGGCGAAATGCTTATGCAGAAGCTTGATTTTCAAACCAGAAAGCTTGTAGAGATTGCTAAAGTTGTGATGAAAGAACCTCAGATTCTGGTAATCGATGAGACGAGTACAGCATTATCACATGACGGAAGAGAAATTTTATATGACATTATGAATCGCTTCCGTAAAGAAAATAAATCAGTGATTTTTATTTCGCATGATCTGGATGAAATTATGGAAGTCTGTGATACGTTGACCGTTCTTCGAGATGGCAAGATTATCCGGACATTTGAAAAAGCAGAATTTGAGGCCGGAGCAATCCGCGCGAGCATGATCGGAATAGAGCTGCAAGGTGATTATTATCGAAGTGACTTTCAGGCAAGTTCACAGCCGGAAGTGGCATTGGATGTAAGAAATCTGGTATATGAAGACCGGTTAAAAGGGATTTCATTTCAGGTGCATAAAGGAGAAATCGTTGGAATCGGTGGATTGGCACATTGCGGAATGCATTCTCTTGGAAAGGTTTGTTTTGGAGCATTAAAGCCGGAAGAGGGAAGCGTTACGGTGGAAGACGGAACAATCATTGACAGTCCGGCAATTGCAATGAAGAAACGTGTGGGTTATGTATCGAAGGACAGAGATGTTGAGTCGTTATGTCTTAATGCAAGTATTGAAGATAATATTTCAATTGCAGGAATGAGTGAATTTGCGATCAATAATTTTCTGATTCTGAAAAATCGAGAAAAAAAATATGTGAATCATCAGATTGAAGAATTGTCCATCAAATGTGCGGGAAGAGATCAGTCAGTATCACAGCTTTCCGGAGGAAATAAGCAGAAGGTCGTATTTGGAAAATGGATTGGATGTGGAAGTGAAATCCTTATTCTGGACTGTCCGACACGAGGCGTGGATATCGGTGTAAAACAGGCAATGTACCAGCTTATGGTGAGATTGAAAAATGAGGGAAAATCAATCCTTATGATCAGTGAGGAATTACCGGAACTGATTGGAATGAGTGATCGGATTCTAATTATGAAAAATGGTGAGGTCTCTGCGGAATTTGAGAGAAGCGAAACTCTTTCTGATGCACAGATTATTGAATATATGATTTAGGAGGCAAAAAAGAATGACGAAAAATAAAAAAATGATGATAAGTGCGTTGCCTTTTGTAGCACTTGTCGTATTGCTTGCAGTATTTTGTGGAATTGTAAGCAGTAAAGGATATCGTCTGGATATGTATATTAAGATTGTATTTAATGAAGGGATTGTATTATCAATTGTTGCAACAGGTGCAATTTTTATTTATACACTGGGTTCATTTGATATCAGCCTGGGAGCCGCAACGCTTTTTGCGGCCACGCTGGGAGTACTTACCTATAATGCAACTGAAAATTTTGCGTTGATGATTATCGTGATTTTATTAGCAGGAATTGTTTGCTCACTGGTCAATTCAGTGCTTGCGTCCATATTTCATATTCCGGTGTTTGTTACAACGGTAGCAATGATGTCCGTGTTATCCGCGATTGCATCGCAGATTATTACGACAAAAGGTGGTGCGGTTGGTGGAATCAGTATTCCAAGCGAGGTTGTAAAACATCTGGATAACTCGGCATTTAAGATTGGAGTTCTGGTAATCTGGGTTGCGATCTGTGTATTTGTTTTTGATTATACAAAGTTTGGAAGAAGAGAAAAATTTGTAGGTGGAAACCCAATCTGTGCGCAGCTTTCCGGTATTAAATATAACACATATGCAATATTGGGCTTCCTTTTGGCGGGAGTAGGAGTAGGAATCGGTGCATTTATGACATTGGTATATACACCATCTGTTACAACAACGACAGCCGGGGATATTGGAATGAATATTATGGTTGCAATTGTATTTGGAGGAATGCCGATTTCAGGTGGTGCCAGATCAAAGATTTACGCGGCAGTTGTTGGAGGATTCTCTTATATTGTATTAAATAATATTTTGGATCTGCTCATTGATTCTACATCGGGATATGGCATTACGCAGATTGTAAGTGCAGTGTTTTTTCTGATTATAGTATATGTTGCAAGCGTTAACTATCGTTCGCAGACTTTACCGCGATAAAACAAGAATTTAACACATTGTGTGTTAAAGATAAATTTTAAAAGAAAACAGGGAGGAAGAAATTTATGAAACGAACAATGAAAAAAATGTTAAGCTTTGGTCTTGTTGCAGCTATGTCTCTGACAATGCTGGCCGGATGTGGAAACAGTAAGGATGCAACAAATGATACAAATGTTTCAAATGGACAGGAGGAAAAAAAGCCGACAGGAGATGTCAAGATTGGTGTTCTGGTTCAGGATGTCAGTGGTGAGGAAGCATTAGGATTCCGTTCTTACTATGAGAATTATATTGCGGATCAGTATGGTGTAACATTTACTTACACAGACGAACTTAAGGATGCTGCAAGTGAGAAATCTGCAATTGAGAAGTTTGCTTCTCAGGGATATCAGGCAGTCATTTCTTTTTCAAGCAATGATCGTGCATTACAGATTGAAACATGTGAGGAAAACAAGATTTATTATGCAGTTGCAGCAGGAACACTTGATCAGGAACAGTTTGAAAAATATAAAACAGATGAATATTTTCTTGGACAGGTGGGTCCGAGTATGGATACAGAGTATGAAGCTGGTGTAGAAATGGGCAAGTTCTTTGCAGATAAAGGCATTAAGACTGCTGCAATCTATGGCGCATTTATTCCGAATCCAATGCACGTATATCGTACAGCCGGCGTACTTGCAGGACTTGGACTTTCTTATGGCGGAGCGACAACTGAAGAGGATGTAGTTGGTTTGATTTTTGCTGATCAGGGTATAGATTTGTCAAAGATTTCAGGAGATATCAAGATCGTATCTTATTTACAGGGATATGGTGATACAACAACAGACGAGATCAATGCAGCCATTCAGGCGGCTCCGGAAGCATTCATCTCTGTCGGAATGGCAACAACATTCTTTACACAGCAGTTGAATGCAGCAGGTATTGAGTTTTCTGATATTGATTCCTTTACCAAGAGTAATGGAGAGGCAATCACAAACGGAAAGCTTGTATATCTTGCTGGAAAATATTCATCATCGGTAGGACCTGCTTTTGCATTAGTGATGAATGCAATCAATGGGAATGTAATTCGTGATGCGCAGGGAAATGCTGTGTCACTCAGCCAAAATTATCAGGTAGCAACAGATAGTGAGACATTTGATAAATTTTACAAGAATGATAATGGTGATAACCCGATTTACAGTAGGGATACATTGGATCAAATTATTGGTGATACAGTTACTTTTGATACTATCAATGAGGTGGTTGCATCTAATTAACTTGTTTTTTATTATTTGGTCGCGGCTTCTTAAAGAAGCCGCACCCTCTCCCAATAGATGAATTTATTACTTTCATCTATTGGGAGAGGGTATGAAAAATTATCCTGTAAAAAGAAAGGAGAAGATAACATGAAAAGTAAAAACAGACTTTGTATAAAAAATTTAGCAGGAGCACTTGCCATACCGGTACTGGTGGCTATTTTGTTACAGGGTATTTGTATGGCAAAAGGAAAAACAATGATCATGAATATGACAAGCTTTGACAATTTTGTTGTCTATATTGCAATTGTTATGATCACAACTATCGCTTTGTCCATCAATCTTAACAGTGGACGTTTTGATTTTTCTTTGGGATCAATGGCATTGCTTTCCTCTGTGATTGGTGCAAAGATTACATATTCGTTTTTAGGTGGAGGTCAGGGCAGTGCACCGATAATGCTGATGCTTACTATTTTATTTGGTATGCTGCTTGGACTGATTTCCGGTGTTTTGTATGTGGTTTTACATTTGCCACCAATTATTACGTCTCTTGGTGTAACACTGATTTATGAAGGAATTCTTTTTACAATTACAGAAGGTCGTTACGTTATGAAAGAGGTACAGAATTCATCCATGACTGCTTTTACAGGAAACTGGCTTTATGCAGCAATTATTATTGTGGCGGTACTGGTAATTATTATTGGACTCTTTGATTATACAAAATTCGGATACGATTATAACGCACTTAAGAATGGTCAGAAGGTTGCAGTTAATACCGGAATTAAAGAAATTCCAAATGCAATTGCCTGTTATGTGATCTGCGGTGGCCTGATGGGAATTGTTGGCTTTTTAAACGCTTCCAGAAATACAACCATCAATGGAGGTCAGCTTAACTTTGGATCTATCAGTATTATGTTTACTGCATTTCTTCCAATGTTTATTGGATCTTATATCAGCAGATTTACCAATGAAAAGATTGGATTTTTACTTGCAGCTTTATGTATGTCAATGTTGAATTCCACATTTGCGGTATTCTCAAATGAAGTAAATGCATCCATGCAGGCAATCATTAATGCTTTATTGCTTGTAGTGTTCCTAATTTATCTGAGTAACGAACATTTATTGATTCGTGTGTTTACCGGAAAACGCAAATAAATTGCGTCAAGTTTTTACAAAAAACCTGACATGTAGCGTCAGTCTTTGCTGAATGCAACCTTAAATAACTGATGCTTAACAAATGGAGGACAGAAATATGATCAATTTGACAAAGGCACCCTTCTTTCTTGTGAAAGAGGATATCGAGTGGGTTGAAAATACAAAAAAAGCAATGACGTTAGAAGAAAAAATCGGTCAGTTATTTGTACCGATCGGATATTCAGGAGATGCAGATTATCTGGAACATGTTATGCTTTCACACCATATCGGTGGAATCATGTATCGGTGCGGTGAGGCTAAGGAGATGCAGAGAACACATCGTTATCTTCAGGAACATAGTAAAATTCCACTTTTGGTCGGAGCTAATCTTGAGGATGGTGGATGTGGAATTGCAACGGATGGAACACAGTACGGAAAACAGATGCAGATAGCTGCAACCGGAGATACCGAGGACGCCTATCGTTTAGGAAAAGTAAGTTGCAGCGAGGGGGCAGCGGTGGGATGTAACTGGGCGTTTGCACCAGTGGTTGATATTGATAGAAACTGGAGAAATCCGATTACTAATGTGCGTACATATGGTGACGATCCGGATCGGGTCTTAGCATGTGGTGTTAATTATATAAAGGCTGCAAAAGAAGAAAATGTACTTGTTGCAATTAAACATTTTCCGGGAGATGGCTGCGATGAGGTGGATCAGCATATTCTTACCAGTGTGAACAGTCTCTCCTGTGAGGAGTGGGATGCAACCTACGGAAAGATTTACAGCGGACTGATTCAGGCGGGAGCGCAGACGGTGATGGTCGGTCATATTGCACAGCCGGCATACCAGAAAGCTTATAATCCGGATTTTCCGGACAAGTTAGTTCCTGCAACACTTTCTCCGGAACTGTTAAAAGGCTTGCTTCGTAAAAAGCTTGGATTTAACGGATTGATTGTTACCGATTCTACCTGCATGGTTGGTTTTAGCTGTGCAATGGAAAGAGAGAAGGCGGTGCCTTATGCAATTGAAGCCGGATGTGATATGTTCCTCTTTAATAAAGATCTGGACGAAGATTATCGGTATATGTTAAACGGATACAGGCAGGGAATTCTGTCGGAGCAGCGTTTGGACGAGGCAATCACAAGAATTCTTGCAACTAAGGCTGCGCTGGGTCTTTATAAGAAAGCAAAGAGTGAGATTGTGCCGACGGAAGAAGCACTTCGTGTGATGCGTTCGGACGAACATGTCACATGGGCGAAAGAAAGTGCCAATGCTGCGGTTACGCTGGTTAAGGATACACAGAAGATCTTGCCGCTGAGTCCGCGGAAAACGAAGAAAGTACTGCTTGAGATTATGGGAGATTTCCCTTCAAATGAGAGAGTGTTGGAGAGTTTTCGAAGCAAACTGGTAAAAGAAGGCTTTGATGTAACGATATATGAACCGGAGAATTTCGAGACTGCAAAATTTGATGTCGGGACGTTTAAGAAAAGTTATGATCTCGTTATCTATATAGGAAATGTTGAGAATGCTTCCAATAAAGTGACCAATCGTCTTTCCTGGTACACATTCTGGGGAAACGGAAACAATGTTCCGTGGTTTGTTGCGGAACGTCCGGTGATGTTCATCAGCCTCGCAAATCCGTATCATCTGATAGATGTGCCGATGATCAAAACCTATATCAACGGATATTCTAACAGTGAGTATGTGATAGAAAGCGTTGTGGAAAAAATCATGGGAAGAAGTGCATTTACTGGTAAGAATCCAGTAGACCCGTTCTGTGGAAAAGAGTACTTGAAGTGGTAAGAGTGAGAGAAAAAAGTTATGGTGAAAAATTTAAAATTGTTGGATAAAGCGTTGCAGCTGTTACCGGAAGTAAAAGAAACGGTGGTTGAACCTCTGGATATAGCAGCTTTTTTAAAGCCTCTTAAAAAGGGAGATTCAGTTGAAATTGATTTTGGTCGACATCTTGTGGGGCACATAAAATTAAAGTTGGGGTATGTTCGTTCACATCCGGATGCTCCGGTATGGCTTCGTTTCTCGTTTGCAGAAAATAAAAAGGAATTCGAGGAACGGGTGGAAGATTATCAGGGCTGGATCTGTTCGGCATGGGTGCAGCAGGAACAGGTGCATATTGATCTTGTCCCGGGAGAATATTTTCTGCCCAGAAGATATTCGTTTCGTTACGTGAAAATCGAAGTGCTTGATGTCAGCTCTAAATTTGACCTGATTATTGAAGAGGCAAAAGCGGTTGCGTTGTCTTCAGCAGATGATAGCCGTTTATCCGCATATCATAGCGAGAATAAGGAATTGGAACAGCTTGATCGCATTGCCTGTAATACGCTGCATGATTGTATGCAGAAGGTATTTGAGGATGGACCAAAACGTGACCAGAGACTCTGGATGGGAGATCTTCGTCTGCAGGCACTTGCCAATTACGAGACTTATCAGATGAATGATATGGTAAAAGGATGTCTGTATCTGTTTGGGGCCTTACCGATGGAAAACGGTCAGGTTGGAGCCTGTGTATTCTTAGAGCCGGAGCCGGAAGTGGATGATACGAGTATGTTTGATTATTCACTTCTGTATGTTGTTGCTTTGTGGGATTATTATAAGCAGACAAAAGACAAGGAGGCGCTTCGTGACTTGTGGGAGACTGCAAGAACACAGATTTCGTTGGCGCAGAAACGAGTGGATAACGGCATTGTAAGAGACCGTGATGTGTTAGGATGGTGTTTTCTTGACTGGTCGCTAGAATTAAATAAGCAGGCGGGAGCACAGGGGGTTTTACTGTATGCGATGCAGAGTGCGATTGCAATTGCACAAGAATTAAGAGAAAATCGTGATGCAGAATGCTTAAAAGGAACTTATGAAGTCTATCGAAAGGCAGCAAAAGCATATTTTTACGATGAAAAGAAAGGACTTTTTGTCAGCGGAGAAAATAGACAGATTTCTTATGCAAGTCAGGTCTGGCTGATTCTTGGCGGTGTAGTCGATTCCGAAGAAGGTCTTCGGATTTTACATAATGTTGCAGCAGATAGGGAGGCTCTTGAGATGGTGACTCCGTATATGTATCACTACTATATTGAAGCATTGTTAAAATGCAACGCGGATGAGGAAGCACTTGCTGTTTTGACAGAGTATTGGGGTGGTATGGCGCGGCTTGGTGCAGATACATTCTGGGAGCTGTATAATCCGAAGAATCCGGATGAATCCCCGTACGGCGGAACTATTGTCAATAGTTATTGTCATGCATGGAGCTGTGCACCGGCCTATTTCTTGCGTAAATATTTTGGAGAAAATTAAATAGGAGGAACTATTTATGAAAAAAATTGGGAGCAAAGTGCTTTTAATGATGGTTCTGTTTGTTGTTATATTTGGACTAAATACGATAACTTCTGTAAGATCACAAAATCGTGTAAAACGGTCTGGATTAGAAATCACGGAGCAGTATATTCCAATTCAGACAGAAATATTTACGATTCAAAAAAGTATGGAACGAGGTCAGAAATACCTTAATATTATTAGTTTGTATGATAATGCAGAACTTCGTCAACAGCTTGAAGGTTCATTGGCAGAGGAAGTGTCAACTATTACTGAGAGCGAGAAGAAGATAGATGTGTATCTAAAAGATAATAACAATACAAAGTTAAAAGATGCAATTAAGAAATATGAAGAATTCCTTGATAAAGTGCTCTTGCAATTTTCAACAATACAGGAATATGTAGATACGGGGGATTTTGCGCAGGCAAGTATAGCACTTGGATCCGATTTCCAAAATCTTGTTAGAGATATGGGAGAGAAAACGGAAACGAATCTCACGGAAAATCTGGAAGGTGGAATTTCTGAACAGTCAAAGTTGTATAATCAGGCAGTTGATATGAATATTCAAGTGACGAAAATATTATTTGTTATATTTATAATGGTGTCGGTAGTGGTTCTTTTGATTATGAGGAGAACAGTAAGCAAACCGGCAAGTGCAGCCAGTTGTCAGTTAGATCATATTATTGATGATATTAACAAGAAAAAAGGAGATCTTACAAAACGCATTACAGTCCGTTCACATGATGAAATCGGTCAATTGTCAGAAGGTATTAATAATTTTATTATTCAATTACAGATGGTTATTCGTAAAGTTCACCACCAATCGGAGTCAATGCAGAATTCTCTTGGGGTGATGAATACAGAAGTGAACAGTTCCAGCGAAAATGTAAATTATATTGCTACGACGATGGAAGAAATTACGGCAAGTATGGAAGAAATAGCATCTTCAATTGAAGGGCTTATGAAGAATACACATGAGATATTGGAGTTTGTTAATAATGTAGGTGATCAGACGAAGGAAGGTGTTTCCATTTCTTCCGATATTAAAGCTTTGGCAATTGGCGTAAAAGAAGAAACTGAAAAGAAGAAAAATGAAATTTCAAATCTTGTTAATGAAAAACAGAATGCTTTATTTTCTTCGATAGAGGCGAGCAGGCAGATTACAAATATAAATAATTTAACCAATGATATTCTTGATATTGCAAGTCAGACAAATCTTCTGGCTTTAAATGCATCTATTGAAGCTGCGCGTGCCGGAGAAGTAGGGA
>UMFE01073038.1_pt1 | contig 14623 bp, 9 predicted proteins | sample 1964911 | NCBI WGS metagenome assembly UMFE01 (sample SAMEA4836036, study PRJEB28245) | human gut metagenome | biome: gut microbiome; material: fecal sample | place: Denmark | collected 2008
CTGACGTGAAGCGTGAGTATGACCACGAGATCAACGATGAGGAACTCCGTGAGCAGATCAAGTCTGAGCTTTACAAGCCAGCTTATGATATCAATCATCAGGCTTTGGAGAAGCATGCACGTCAGGATGCTTTTGACAAGGTTTTGGCTGATTTCCTCGAGAAGTATGACGCTGCTCATACCGATCTTTCTGAGGAAGACTTGGAGGAGAAGCACGCTGAGGCTACCCGTTACTATGATGACGTAATGCGCGATGCTATGCGCCGTTGTATCCTCGACGAGGGCTTGCGCCTTGATGGCCGTGCTACTACAGAAATCCGCCCTATCTGGTGCGAGGTATCTCCACTCCCAATGCCTCACGGAAGCGCTATCTTCCAGCGTGGTGAGACTATGTCTCTCTCTACATGTACTCTTGGTACAAAGATGGATGAGAAGCTTATCGACGGTGTGCTCGAGAAGAGCTACCAGCGCTTCCTCCTTCACTATAACTTCCCTCCATTCTCTACAGGTGAGGCTAAGGCTCAGCGCGGCGTAGGTCGTCGTGAGATTGGTCACGGTCACTTGGCATGGCGTGGTTTGAAGGGTCAGATTCCTACAGACTTCCCTTACACAGTACGTTTGGTAAGCCAGATCTTGGAGTCTAACGGTTCTTCTTCTATGGCTACTGTTTGTGCCGGTACTCTCGCCCTGATGGATGCAGGTGTTCCTATGAAGAAGCCAGTTTCTGGTATCGCTATGGGTCTTATCAAGAACCCAGGTGAGGACAAGTACGCTATCCTCAGTGATATCCTCGGTGATGAGGACCACTTGGGTGATATGGACTTCAAGACCACTGGTACCCGCGATGGCTTGACTGCTACACAGATGGATATCAAGTGCGACGGTTTGAGTTTCGAGATTCTTGAGGAGGCTTTGATGCAGGCTAAGGCTGGTCGTGAGCACATCCTCAACTGCATGATGGAGACAATCTCTGAGCCACGTGCTGAGATGAAGCCACAGGTTCCACGTATCGTAGCATTCGATATCCCTAAGGAGTTCATCGGTGCTGTTATCGGCCCTGGTGGTAAGATTATCCAGCAGATGCAGGAGGATACTGGTGCTACTATCACTATCGAGGAGACTGATGGTAAGGGTCACGTCCAGGTATCTGCTCCTAACAAGGATTCTATCGATGCAGCTTTGGCTAAGATCAAGGCTATCGTAGCTGTTCCTGAGGTTGGTGAGGTTTACGAGGGTACTGTTCGTTCTATCATGCCTTACGGTTGCTTCGTAGAGATTCTCCCTGGTAAGGATGGCTTGCTCCACATTTCTGAGATTGATTGGAAGCGTCTTGAGACAGTTGAAGAGGCTGGCATCAAGGAAGGCGACAAGATCAAGGTGAAGTTGATGGAGATTGATCCTAAGACTGGCAAGTACAAACTTTCTCACCGTGTATTGATGGAGAAGCCAGAGGGTTATGTAGAGCGTGAGCGTCGTCCACGTCCTGAGCGCGGTGAGCGTCGCGGTCGTCGTGATGATCGTCATGAAGGTCGTGGTGAGCGTCCAGCTCGTCAGCCACGTCGTTACGAGCATCGTAATGATGAGCAGGCTCCTAAGGAGTTCAACGACTCTTTGGATCACAACAATGATGTAGAATAATCTGCGTATTAGACACATTATTATATATAAAGGCACATTCCGCATAGGAATGTGCTTTTTTTTTGATATTGCTTTCTCTGGTTATTGCCGGATATAGTATTTGTAAATGGGAATGGAGAATGCAAAGTGGGATAAAATGTGGATAAACAAAAAGAGTCACAAGTAAAACTTGCGACTCTTTTCTGCGCTTCAAGATGGGCTTGAACCAACGACCCCCTGATTAACAGTCAGGTGCTCTAACCAACTGAGCTATTGAAGCAATTTGCTATGAAAGAAGATGAGTTACGAGGCTAACCTGAAACTCTCTTGCGCTTCAAGATGGGCTTGAACCAACGACCCCCTGATTAACAGTCAGGTGCTCTAACCAACTGAGCTATTGAAGCGTTTTTTTTTCTGTAAAGAACATGACGTTCCTTATTTGCGTGTGCAAAAGTACTAACTTTTCTTCATTCTGCCAAATTTTTTGCTGACTTTTTTCGCTTTTTCCCTAAAAAAGTGTATTTTTTCTTATCTTTGTGCCACTTTTTGCCTATTTTATGGTGTTTTTCGCAAAGAAATGAGTACTTTTGTGGTCGAAATCTTCTCCCGAGGGCGAATGCCGTGAAGAGGAGGAGGAAATAACCAATAAGTTGAATCATATACAATTAAATAAGGTAACAATGAAAAGAATACTGTTCTCCTTGCTTATGGTGCTCCTGGCAGTTCCTACTTTTGCCCAGGTTGACAAAGATCATGACTTCAAAGCCGCAAAGAATATGGAAATATTCAATGCCATCTACAAGAATCTCGATTTGATGTATGTTGATACGCTCGATGCTGAAGTTGTGGTCGGAAATGGTATCAATGCCATGTTGCGTAGTCTCGACCCTTATACTACCTATTATCCTGAGCAGAAGATGAAGGAACTCAAGAACCTGCTCACCGGCAAGTATGCGGGTGTAGGTGCGGTGATACGCTACAATTTCCAGTTGCAGCGCGTCTGTATCAGCGAGCCTTACGAGAATATGCCTGCTGCAGAAGTGGGACTGAAGAAGGGTGACATCATCCTGAGTATTGATGATGAGGATATGACCAATAAGGAGGTGAGCTACGTCAGCGATCATCTTCGTGGTGACCCGGGTTCTTCTTTCATGCTGAAAGTTAAGCGTCCAAGTACAGGCAAGACGATGAAGGTGAAGGTAACACGCCGTACCATCCAGTTGCCGTTCTTGCCTTATTATGGCATGTTGGAGGGTAACATCGGTTACATCAACTTCAATTCCTTTACCGAGCAGTCTGCCAAGGAAGTGCGTCGTGCTTTCATCGATTTGAGAAAGCAAGGAGCCAAGAGCCTTGTCTTTGATCTGCGTAATAATGGTGGTGGTTCTGTTACCGAAGCGGTCAGCATCATCAATATGTTCTTGCCTAAAGGTAAGACAGTCTTGGAGATGAAGGGAAAGTTGCAGCGTTCTAATCATGTTTATAAGACCACGGTTGAACCGATAGATTCCGTTATGCCGATGGTGGTATTGGTGAACGAGAATTCAGCCAGTGCCAGTGAAATCATGAGCGGCAGTCTGCAGGATTATGACCGTGCTGTAATATTAGGTACGCGCACGTATGGAAAGGGATTGGTGCAGACTACCATGGATTTGCCTTATAACGGACAGGTGAAACTTACTACTGCTAAATATTTCATTCCTAGCGGTCGATGCGTTCAGGCACTCAACTATAAGCACGATAAGGGTGGTTATGTGGAGCATGTTCCCGACTCTCTTACCAAGGTGTTCTATACCGCAGGTGGCAGAGAAGTGAGAGATGGAGGTGGCGTGAAGCCGGATGTAGAAGTAAAGCCTGATTCTTTGCCAAACATCGCCTTCTATCTGGCTGGTGCCCGCGACAGTAATGAGGTGATGCTTAATTATGAGGTGGATTATATCGCCAAGCATCCTGCTATTGCTCCTGCGAAGGAATTCTCGCTGACCGATGCCGACTATGATGAATTCAAGACACGCGTGTTGAAGGCTAACTTCCAGTACGACCGTGAAACAGAAAAGTATCTCAAGGACTTGGAAAAACTCGCTAAGTTTGAAGGCTACTACGATGATGCCAAGGCAGAGTTTGAGGCTTTGAAGAAAAAACTGAGTCACAATGTGGCAAAGGATCTGGATTATAACAAGGATTACATCAAGCATCTGTTGGAAAATGACATCGTTTCTGCCTATTATTTCCAGCGCGGTGCCATCCAGAATTCCATGCGTTACGACAAGCAGATTAAGGAAGCTGTAAAATTGCTGAATTCTCCATCAGAATACGAAAAAATACTGCATCCTGTGAAGAAATAAGTACAAAAACGTGCACAATCGATTAAAAATGTGCACGTTGCGAATAAAAAGTTGCATTTTTTTTGGCTAATCACAAAAATATTTGTAATTTTGCAACGTTCAGTGGAATGAGGGGCTCACAAGAGTTCCTCATTTTATTTTAATAAGGTATATATGATTGATAAAAACGTCGTAAAAAAATTAGTTGAAGAATGGCTCCAAGATAAGGAATATTTCTTGGTAAGCATTGAAATCAGTCCCGACGATAGAATCGTTGTTGAGATTGACCATGCCGATGGAGTATGGATTGAGGATTGTGTTGCCTTGAGTAAGTATATTGAGGATCATTTGAACCGTGACGAGGAAGACTATGAGCTCGAAGTTGGCTCTGCAGGCTTGGGTCAACCGTTCAAAGTTCCGCAGCAGTATATCAATTTCATTGGCAAGGAGGTAGAGGTGCTTGATGCCGACGGCAAGAAGGTGAAGGGTATCTTGAAAGCTGTTGAAGGAAATGACTTCACAGTTGGCGTTGAAGAAAAGGTAAAGGTTGAAGGTAAAAAACGTCCGGTTAAGCAGGAGGTTGATCACGTTTACCAGATGGATAAAGTAAAATATACAAAATACATAATTAGTTTCAATTAAGTTATGGCTAAAAAAGAGCAAGAATTGACAGCGAGTATGATTGATACATTCCGCGAGTTTAAAGAAACAAAGAATATCGACCGTACTACATTGGTAAGTGTATTGGAGGAGAGCTTCCGTAATGTACTTGCCAAGATTTTTGGTAGTGACGAAAACTTTGATGTCATCGTGAACCCTGACAAGGGTGACTTCGAAATTTATCGCAACCGTATAGTTGTTGCTGATGGCGAAGTTGAAGATGAAAATAAGGAAATTACACTTTCTGAGGCTCGTAAGATTGAGCCGGATTACGAGGTTGGTGAGGATGTAAGTGAGACGGTTGACTTCAATAAGTTTGGTCGTCGTGCCATCTTGACTCTTCGTCAGACTTTGGCTTCCAAGATTCTTGAGTTGGAGCATGATTCACTCTACAACAAATACAAGGATCGCGTAGGTCAGGTTATCTCTGGTGAGGTTTATCAGGTTTGGAAGCGCGAGGTTCTGATTGTAGATGATGAGAACAACGAGCTCATGTTGCCTAAGACTGAGCAGATTCCTGGTGATACTTACCGCAAAGGTGAGACTGTTCGTGCGGTCATCCTTCGTGTAGACAACGAGAACAATAATCCAAAGATTATCTTGAGCCGTACTGCTCCAATCTTCCTGCAGCGCCTGTTGGAGGCTGAGGTTCCTGAGATTGCAGACGGTCTGATTGCAATCCGCCGTATCGCCCGTCTTCCGGGAGAGCGTGCTAAGATTGCTGTTGAAACATTCGATGAGCGTATCGACCCGGTTGGCGCATGTGTAGGTGTTAAGGGTAGCCGCGTTCACGGTATCGTTCGCGAACTTTGCAACGAGAATCTCGATGTCATCAACTACTCAAGCAATACCAAACTCTTCATTCAGCGTGCGTTGGCTCCAGCCAAGGTTTCTTCAATCAATGTTGATGATGAGAACAAGAAAGCAGAGGTTTACTTGCAGCCTGAGGAAGTTAGTTTGGCTATCGGCCGTGGCGGTATGAACATCAAACTGGCTTCTATGCTTACAGAATATACCATCGACGTATTCCGTGAGGTAGACGAGAATGAGGCCGATGAGGATATCTACTTGGATGAGTTCTCTGATGAGATTGACCAGTGGGTTATCGATGCTATCAAGGGCATCGGTCTTGATACTGCCAAGCAGGTACTCAATGCACCTCGCAACTTGCTGATTGAGAAGGCCGACCTCGAAGAGGAGACCGTTGATCATGTACTCAGCGTGTTGCGCGCCGAATTCGAACAATAATTCCCTTGCCAGCGAGTGCTTGCAGGGAATCTAACTTTAAAAATAGGAGAATAAATAATTTATGAGCATCAGATTAAATAAAGCACTACGTGAATTAAATATAGGACTTCAGACGGCAGTTGAATTCCTAGAGAAAAGAAAAGACCTGGGAGATGTCAAGGCAGAACCGAGCTTCAAACTCACCGACCAGCAATACAAGGCATTGAATGATGCCTTCAGTCAGGACAGAGAGGTTCGTGATCAGGCTGAGAAACTCTTTACCAAAAAAGCAAAAGATAAGAAGCGTGCGCCAGAGCAGAAGGACAATCGCGCTGAAAGCTTGTTGGAGTCTAATGGACAGCAGCAGTATAAGCCGCTGGGAAAGATTGACTTGGACAATATCGGTAAGAAGCCTGCTGCAGAGTCTGTTGCGGAAAAGCCTGAGACTGCTGCCGTCAGTCCTGAGCAGAAAAATGACGCTCCTAAGGCTGAGCAAAAGAAGGAACAGAAGCCACAACAGGCTTCTCAGCATAAACAGCAAATGAAACAGGAAAATCATCAGAAATCACAGCAGTCAAACGCTCAGATGAATAAGCAGAATGCTCCTCAGGGAAAGAAAGAGCATCATCATGCTAAGAATGAAACTGCACAGCATTCTGCTGGCGCAGCAGACAACAGCGTGTTTACTCTCAAGAGTGAGAAGAAGTTTACTGCTAATGAGCCTAAGGTGTTGGGCAAGATAGATTTGTCTTCCCTCAACCAGAGCACTCGTCCTAAGAAGAAAACCAAGGAGGAGCGCCGCAAGGAACGTGAGGAGAAAATGGCTCAACAGCACAATGAGCGCAAAAAGCGTGTTCGTATCAACAAAGAACGTGTTGACATCAATGCCGAAGCTAAGAATAATGGCGGAGGTAATGGCAACAACGGCGGTAATAACAAGAAGAACAAAAACCGCAACAGAAATAATAACAATAATAATCGCGGCAATAACAACAACCGCGGCAACCAGCGCCAGATCGAGGTTGATGACGAGGCTGTAGCACGCCAGGTTAAGGAGACTCTTGCACGTTTGACCAGCAAGAGTCAGAACAAGAAGGGTGCTAAGTACCGTAAGGAGAAGCGTGAGGCTGTTCAGGAGAAGTTGCAGGATCAGGCTCGTCAGGAGCAGAAGGAAAGCAAGACCCTGAAACTTACTGAGTTCGTTACCGTTAGCGAGTTGGCTACGATGATGGATATCAGCGTTACTCAGGTTATCTCTACGCTGATGGGCGTAGGTATCATGGTATCTATCAACCAGCGGCTGGATGCAGAGACCATCAACATGGTAGCTGAGGAGTTCGGTTTCAAGACCGAATACGTGAGTGCCGAGGTTCAGGAGGCCGTGAGCGAGGAAGTGGATGATGAGAACGACTTGGTTCCACGTGCTCCAATCGTAACCGTCATGGGTCACGTAGACCATGGTAAGACCTCTTTGCTCGACTATATCCGCAATACCAATGTGATTGCCGGTGAGGCAGGTGGTATTACCCAGCATATCGGTGCCTATAGTGTGACCCTGAAAAGCGGTCGCAAGGTAACCTTCCTTGATACTCCAGGTCACGAGGCGTTTACCGCCATGCGTGCCCGTGGTGCCCAGGCTACCGATATCGCCATCATCATCATCGCAGCCGATGACTCTGTGATGCCTACTACCAAGGAGGCTATCGCTCATGCCCAGGCTGCCGGTGTGCCTATGGTATTCGCAATCAACAAGATTGATAAGCCAGGTGCTAACCCAGACCGTATCCGTGAGGACTTGGCTAACATGAACCTGCTCGTTGAGGAGTGGGGTGGTAAGTATCAGTGCCAGGAAATCAGTGCCAAGAAGGGTATCGGTGTTCACGATTTGCTCGACAAGGTGCTCCTTGAGGCTGACATGCTCGACTTGAAGGCTAACCCTAACCGTCGTGCTACAGGTACCATCATCGAGTCTTCCCTCGACAAGGGTCGTGGATATGTTTCTACCGTATTGGTTGCCAACGGTACCTTGAAGGTAGGCGACATCGTTCTCGCCGGTACTTCTTGGGGTCGTGTCAAGGCGATGTTCAATGAGCGTAATGCCAACATCAAGTCAGCAGCTCCTGCAGAGCCAGCTATCATCCTCGGTTTGAATGGTGCGCCTACTGCAGGTGACCAGTTCCACGTAATCGAGACAGAGCAGGAGGCTCGCGAAATCGCCAACAAGCGTGAGCAGCTGCAGCGTGAGCAGGGCTTGCGTACTCAGAAGCGCTTGACCCTGGGTGATATCTCTCACCGTATCGCACGTGGTGAGTTCCATGAGTTGAACGTCATCGTGAAGGGTGATACCGATGGTTCTGTTGAGGCTTTGAGCGACTCATTCATCAAGCTTTCTACCGAGAAGGTTCAGGTGAACGTGGTGAACAAGGCTGTGGGTCAGATTTCAGAGAACGACGTGATGCTGGCATCTGCTTCAGATGCAGTCATCGTTGGTTTCCAGGTTCGTCCATCTGCCGATGCTCGTAAGGCTGCCGACCGTGAGGGTGTTGAAATCAACACATACTCTATCATCTACGATGCTATCGACGATATCAAGAGTGCGATGGTTGGTATGCTCGACAAGGTGAAGAAGGAAATCGTTACCGGTCAGGTTGAGGTTAAGCAGACCTTTAAGATTTCTAAGGTGGGTACTATTGCCGGTGGTCTCGTTACCGAGGGTAAGGTACATGCTAAGGATAAGGCTCGCGTCATCCGTGACGGTATCGTGATACGTACTGCAGAAATCGGTGCCTTGAAGCGTTACAAGGACGATGTCAAGGAGGTGGTTACCGGTATGGAATGCGGTTTGAGCCTCGTCAACTACAACGATATTCAGGAGGGCGACGTTATCGAGACCTTCACTGAGATCGAGGTAGAGCAGAAGCTTTAATAAAGTGAAGAGTGAAGAACGAAAAGTGAAGAATTCATTTGTTTTTCGCTCTATCATATATATAATAAGGTAGGGATGAGTCCTCAGCGGCTTATCCCTATTTAGGGTTAAAATAACGAAAGGTTATTCTAAATAACAATGGCAGAAATAGAGAAAGAACAGAATCAGGTTGTCAAGGATGTGATAGACCAGAAATACGAGTATGGTTTTACCACCGATGTACATACTGAAATCATAGAAAAGGGTCTCAACGAGGATGTTGTGCGCCTGATCTCGCAGAAGAAGGGAGAGCCAGACTGGATGCTCGAATTTCGTCTGAAAGCCTACAATTACTGGAAGACGCTCAAGGAGCCAAAGTGGGGACACGTTCACGTGCCACCTATTGACTACCAGGAGATTTCATACTATGCCGACCCTTTGGCAAAGAAGCCAAAAAACAAGGAGATTGATCCTGAGTTGGAGAAAACATTCGACAAACTCGGTATTCCTCTGGAGGAGCGTCTGGCTTTGAGCGGTACCGCCGTAGATGCCATCATGGACTCTGTGTCGGTAAAGACTACTTTCAAGGAGAAACTCCGTGAGAAGGGCGTCATCTTCTGCAGTATCGGTGAGGCTGTGAAGGAGCATCCTGATCTGGTAAGAGAGTATCTGGGAACCGTGGTTCCTTATCGTGATAACTTTTATGCAGCCTTGAACAGTTGCGTTTTCAGTGATGGCTCATTCGTTTATATTCCTAAGGGCGTCCGCTGTCCGATGGAGTTGAGCAGTTACTTCCGCATCAATGCCCGTAATACCGGTCAGTTTGAGCGTACATTGATTATCGCCGATGATGATGCCTACGTTTCTTACCTGGAGGGATGTACTGCGCCAATGCGTGATGAGAACCAGCTCCATGCGGCTATCGTAGAGATTATCGTCAAGGACAATGCTGAGGTGAAGTACTCTACCGTTCAGAACTGGTATCCTGGTGATGAGCATGGTAAGGGTGGTGTGCTGAACCTGGTAACCAAGCGAGGCGACTTGCGTGGTGTGAACTCTAAGTTGAGCTGGACTCAGGTAGAGACGGGTTCTGCGATTACCTGGAAGTATCCTTCCTGCATCTTGCGTGGCGACAACTCTGTAGCTGAGTTCTACAGTGTGGCTGTTACCAACAACTATCAGGAGGCTGATACCGGTACCAAGATGATTCACATGGGTAAGAACACCAAGAGTACCATCATCTCGAAGGGTATTTCGGCAGGTCATAGCCAGAACTCCTATCGAGGTCTGGTTCGTGCCACATCCAATGCCGACAATGCCCGCAACTACAGTTCCTGCGACTCTTTGTTGCTGGGCAGCGATTGTGGAGCGCATACCTTCCCATACATGGATGCCCATAACGACACAGCCGTGTTCGAACATGAGGCAACCACCTCGAAGATTTCAGAAGACCAGCTCTTCTATTGCAATCAGCGAGGCATTCCTACCGAGGAGGCTGTCGGCTTGATCGTAAACGGTTATGCCAAGGATGTGCTCAACAAGTTGCCTATGGAGTTTGCCGTTGAGGCACAGAAACTCCTGAGTGTTTCACTCGAAGGAACTGTAGGATAAAAAATGAATAGAAAGTGAGGCTTGTGATGAAAAAGTGTATCTTGTTATTGCTGTTGGCAGTGCATTTGAATGCTTTTGGTCAGATTCTTTCCAAGATAAGACCTGTAAATTTGACTGCTCAACAAGATTCGATTGTAAGAGGTTTTGCTTCTCAGTATAGGCCGATATATACTGTTGATGGGCATTTTTATGGCTATTTTAAGTTGGATGCTTCTGCTCCATCTTCAACGGCTTCTATCATGCTGCAAAATAACAGTGTTTCAGCTTTCTCACATGATATTATACTCTCTGGTGAATGTAGCTTCGTGGTGTTAGACCCTCCTCCTTTGTTTGAGCAATGGGGGTGGACCAAGCCACCTACATTGTTAGAATCAGTATGTGATTTATTAATTGACACAATTTTATAACAATTATGTTAGAGGTAAAGAATCTGCATGCTACTATTGCAGGCAAAGAAATATTGAAAGGTATCAACCTGACTATCAACGATGGTGAGATACATGCTATCATGGGACCTAACGGTTCCGGTAAGTCAACCTTGAGCGCTGTGCTCACAGGTAACCCTCTCTATACCGTAACCGAGGGTGAGGCTATCTTCAACGGCAAGAACCTTCTGGATATGAAGCCAGAGGACCGTGCCCGTGAAGGCTTGTTCCTCTCTTTCCAGTATCCAGTAGAAATTCCTGGTGTATCCATGACCAACTTCATGCGTGCGGCGATCAATGCCAAGCGTGAGTATCAGGGCTTGGAGCCATTGAATACAAGCGAATTCATGAAGCTGATGCGTGAGAAGCGCGAGTTGGTGGAATTGGACAGCAAGTTGGCTCGCCGTTCAGTAAACGAAGGTTTCTCGGGTGGTGAGAAGAAGCGCAACGAGATTTTCCAGATGGCTATGCTGGAGCCAAAGCTTTCTATTCTCGATGAAACCGACTCTGGTCTCGACGTGGATGCGATGCGTATCGTGGCTGACGGTGTGAACAAGATGCATACCGACAAGACATCTGCCATCGTCATCACTCACTACGAGCGTCTGCTCGATATGATTAAGCCAAGTGTGGTTCACGTACTCTATAAGGGTAGAATCGTGAAGACTGCCGGTCCTGAACTTGCCAAGGAGATTGAGGCTCGTGGCTATGACTGGATCAAGGCAGAAGTAGATGAGAAATAATAGGGAGGATGGCTATGCATTCAGAAAAACAATATTTAGACTTGTATCAGTCTTCTTCGAGAATAATCAAGAAGAACAGTGCTGAGGTGCTCAATGCGGTGCGCGATGCTGCGTTTGAGAACTTCCGTCGCCTGGGCTTCCCTTCCCGAAAGGTAGAAAGATACAAGTACACAGATATGAGCGCCATCTTCGAGCCAGACTATGGCTTGAACTTGAATCGTCTGGAAATTCCGGTAGATCCATACGAGGCTTTCCGCTGCGATGTGCCTAATCTGAGCACTTCGCTCTACTTCGTTGTAAACGATGCTTTTTATAACAAAGCATTGCCTAAAGTAGAGCTTCCGGAGGGCGTAATCGTGGACTCTTTGAACAAGATTGCTGCAGAAAACCCTGAATTCATCGGGAAATACTACGCTAAGATTGCTAAAACCGATGAAGATGGCATCACCGCATTGAATACATTCCTGGCACAGGATGGCTTGCTGATTTATGTTCCAAAGAATGTAAAGGTAGAGCGAACCATTCAGGTCATCAATATTCTCCGTTCGGATGTTGATTTGATGGTAAACCGCCGTGTACTCATCGTGATGGAACAGGGTGCTGAGGCTAAGTTTCTCTTCTGCGACCATGCAGCCGATGACAAGAACTTCCTCGCTACTCAGGTAATCGAGGCTTATGTTGGCGAGAATGCCAGTCTCGACCTCTATTGCCTGGAGGAGACTCATTACAAGAACCGCCGTGTCAGCAACGTGTATATCGAGCAGCAAGCTAACAGCCGCGTAAACCATAACGTCATCACGCTTCATAACGGTATCACCCGCAACCGCCTCGACCTCGTATTCAAGGGCGAGGGAGCCGAGTGCTTCTGCAATGGTTGTGTGATTGCTGATAAGAACCAGGTGGTTGATAACAATACGCTCATCGATCATCAGGTGGGTCATTGTACCAGCAACGAACTTTATAAGTATGTACTCGATGGTGAGGCACGTGGTGCTTTTGCCGGTAGAGTGTTGGTTCGTCATGGTGCCCAGAAGACTATTTCTCAGGAAACCAACCAGAACCTCTGTGCTACGAAGACAGCCCGTATGTTCACCCAGCCGATGCTGGAGATTTATGCCGATGATGTGAAGTGTGCGCATGGAAGTACTGTAGGTCAGCTCAACGATGCCGCATTGTTCTATATGCAGCAGCGTGGTGTGAGCCGCGAGGAGGCTAAGTTGCTCCTTCAGTTTGCATTTATCAACGAAGTCATCGACAAGATGGAACTGGAGCCATTGCGTGATCGCCTGCATCATCTCGTAGAGAAGCGATTCCGTGGTGAACTCAATAAGTGTGAGGGCTGCAAGCTTTGCAAGTAGATAATATCCTTTTAAAGGAGTTAAGTTCTTAAAAATATGTATGATATCAATCAAGTAAGAGCAGATTTCCCGATTTTATCGAGAAAGGTCTATGATAAGCCATTGGTGTATCTGGATAATGCGGCAACCACGCAGAAGCCATTGTGCGTGCTCGATGCCATGCGCGACGAGTATCTCAATGTAAATGCCAATGTGCATCGTGGTGTTCACTATCTCTCTCAGCAGGCTACCGACCTTCATGAGGCAGCCCGCGAAACCGTGCGAAAGTTTATCAATGCGCCTAAGGTTGAGGAAGTCATCTTTACCCGTGGCACTACAGAGAGTCTGAATCTCGTGGTTTCATCGTTCTGCGATGCCTTTATGAGCGAGGGCGACGAGGTGATTATCTCTACCATGGAGCATCACTCCAATATCGTGCCTTGGCAGTTGCAGGCTGCCAAGAAGGGAATTGCCATCCGTGTAATCCCTATCAACGATAAAGGTGAGATTAACCTCGATGAATTCGCCAATTTATTTACCGAACGCACCAAAATCGTGAGCATTGCCCAGGTGAGCAACGTGCTCGGTACGGTGAATCCGGTAAAAGAGATGATTAAGATAGCTCATGAGCACGATGTGCCTGTCATGGTGGATGGCGCTCAGAGTACTCCTCATTTTGCTGTGGATGTACAGGATATGGATTGCGATTTCTTCGCTTTCAGCGGACATAAGATTTATGGTCCTACCGGTATCGGTGTGCTTTACGGCAAGGAAGAATGGCTCGACAAGTTGCCTCCTTATCAGGGCGGTGGCGAAATGATTGAGAGCGTAAGTTTCGAGAAGACTACTTTCGAGAAGTTGCCTTTCAAGTTCGAGGCTGGTACTCCTGATTATGTAGCTACCCACGGTCTGGCAAAAGCCATCGATTATGTTTCTGCACTCGGCATGGATAACATTGCCAAGCACGAGCAGGAACTCACCCGCTACTGTATGGAGCAGATGCGAACCATCGATGGAATCAGACTTTTTGGTGAACAGGAGGGCAAAGATGCCGTTGTCAGCTTCTTGGTTGGTGATATTCATCACATGGATATGGGCACCTTGCTCGACCGTCTGGGCATCGCTGTACGTACCGGTCATCATTGCGCTCAGCCTTTGATGGATCGCTACGGCATTCTCGGTACCGTTCGTGCCAGCTTTGCCCTATACAATACAAAGGAAGAAATAGATGCGCTTGTAGCGGGCGTTAAACGTGTGGCTACGATGTTCTAAGGAAAAATCATTTTAGCCGTTTACTGTGCACGTAAAAGCCTTATTTAGCCAACTGGCGAGCGAAAGACAACCTACTGGCAAGCAAAGAACAGCCAACTGGCGCTACTGCGGACAGTTGGCTGTTTGCGTTTGGCAGTTATCAGAAAGTTGAGGTTGGAACGCCCAAATACTCTTCACTCTTCACCCTTTTGTCGTAACGTATTGTTATACTGATACTTACGCGCTGAAGAGGCGCTCTGACTCTTCACCCACTCTTCACCCTCTCTTCACCGCCTGGTGCTATGAGGGTGAAGAGTAGGTGAAGAGTGGGTGAAGAGTAGGTGAAGAGTTGAAATGCTCTTATCTTTGTAACTGCCCTATAATTAGGCGGTTACAAAATTGAGGTGAAGAGTGAAGAGATAAACGTAAAATTCATCATAATTATGTTAGAAAGTCATTATTATAAGGATATGGTAGAGGCTGGCTGCGATGAGGCTGGTAGAGGATGTCTGGCAGGCAGCGTA
>UMFE01038158.1_pt1 | contig 14493 bp, 12 predicted proteins | sample 1964911 | NCBI WGS metagenome assembly UMFE01 (sample SAMEA4836036, study PRJEB28245) | human gut metagenome | biome: gut microbiome; material: fecal sample | place: Denmark | collected 2008
AAAAGACTTGTTGTATCTTGTATTTTACAATATCGTTTTTCATTTTTCAATCAGTTTTTCGTAGACATGTTTTGTTAGATGGCAATCGCTCAAGGCTCTGTGAGCTGCTATATTTTCTATTCCAAAGTATTTTGCAAGCGTTGACAGCTTATAATCGTCTATATCTTTTATATTTTGTTTGGCGATCCGAAGTGTATCCGTCACCTTATTAGTAGGAATCGGTTCTTCATGTCTTCGGCATGTCTGTCTCAAAAAATTAAAATCAAATGCTGCATTATGCATTACCAAGTCCTTATCCCCTATAAAGTTCAATACCTCTTTCAGTGCCGTCTTTTCATCCACACCGCTCTGCCCCACCATTTCTTCGGTTATGCCGGTTAATTGTTTGACTTTATTCGGAATGGCCATATCTTGTTTTATCAATCTTTCAAACTGCTCCGCTACAACGCCGTCTATAACTTTTATAGCTCCTATTTCAATTATTCTATCATGCGCAGATGAGAGACCTGTAGTTTCCACATCGAATACTACATATTCCTCTGTCTCATCCTTTTGATTCTGCACATGCTTTGCAAAGCGTTTTGCCTTGCGTATTGCAGAAGCCTTGCTATACCCCATTCTGTTTTCCGTGCGCTCACTTTTAACTTGAAAGGTTTTATTGGGACGAAGCACCAGCTTCATCCCATCAAAGTCTACCGGTATCCATTCGCTGTTGTGCACACGAAACTCCATTTTTTGTTCGGTTCTCGCGCTATAAACCATGGTTGCACGACCGTCTTTTATGTTCTCGGTAACCCTATTCCATAGTTCTTCGCGGACTCTCGCGCTTACATTGCCTGCATATACACCAGTATCTATTTCCATGAGCCAACGCGTAAGGTCGCCCCGCAATGTAGGCGGGCAATTTGTAAGACACAAAACTACCATTTTTTCTATTTCTCCACTATTTTCCCGTTACATGTCTCGAGTGCAACTTCATATTCTCCATTAGTCATGTTATACGATATTCCGCTGCTCACCTTCTCATTTCTGTCATCCCACAAATAAAGCACATTTGTTTCTATTTCTTCTATATCATCGCCCATTAGCAGTTTTCTTATATCGCGTACAGTCCTTTCCAATATATGCCCGCCCGCTGCCGCATCGCGCACCTGTCGCCTTACCATTGAGCCTATATCGTCCTCTCTATCTGCCGACGCTGCTGTATGAAATGCAATCGGTATAGTTATTTCAGCTTTATACAAATCCGCAATATCATATACAAAAGATCTTTCATGCCCATCATGCACAAACCCAAGTCCGCTTGAGCAGCCGAGTGCAACTATTGCGCTGTGCGCAATACCATAAAGACATGCATGCGCGGCCGACAATGCTTTATTTACAGCATTGCCAGCATCATAATTATCCGGATCAAACTCTCGTCCGCTCCATTCTATACCGGTTTCTTTCGCCAACTTACGATATATGCTTCTTATGCGTGCTCCCTCTCGTCCGCGCAGCTGCTGCATAGTATACCCGGATACATCTTCGTCCGGAAATCTGATTTGATACATTTTCCGTGCAACTTCAAGCCTTGTTCTTGTGTTCGAAACAAGCTTCGCCTGCGTTTTAAGCAGCTGAGAAGAATGGGTAAGCGGATGGCCATGCGCATAATAACGCACGCCATGCTCGCCCACCCATATTATACTCATGCCGGAATCGCTTATAAGTTCCACCGCCCTATGAGTCAAACTCGTTCCCGGTCCAAGCAGCAAAACACTCAGCATCGCAGCAGGAACATGCACCGTTCCCCTTGCGTCGGTAACGGTTATTGAGCCATCCTGCTTATTTATTATGCAATGTTCAACATAAAGGAACGTCATCCTGTCCTTTATCTGTCCCAAGGATTGCAGGCTCGCCTTTTCTATTCCTTGCTGGATCGGCATGTTCTTCTCCTTATGCACGCATTATTGTCATCAACCCACAGCCATATGCTTTTGCCTTGCCTATGCCGTTTGTCAGTGCTGCTGCAAATGCATCTTTGTTAGTTACGCGCAGTATCCCTTCAAATGCAGCGGTTCGCAGCGTCAACTTTGATTTTTCGTCATGGTGTTTTTTGAATATCTCCCACCTTGTGTCCACAACGTCAAATTCATCCTCATTCAGGGCAAAACCGTTTTTCTCCGCCCTATCCATCAACCATTTTTTCTGCTGCTCCTGCGTAACGTGTGCATATACTGTGCCGCGCTCATTTTTGGCCGTTGATTTACTGTGCACCGGATTTGCACGCAGTCTGAAGCGCCATATTTGACCCTCTTCTATTTTAGCAACTAAACCGTCATAATTCTTAGTCTCCCACGGCACATCAGCATATCCAAACTGCGTCATAATTCCGGTACAGTCCGGAGCATCCTCGCTCAGAATAAGCACATATGTCCCATGTTGGAGAGCATCTATGCGCCACAATCTGCGTTTTCTCTCCCCAGCAAAGCAGCGTTCCACCGCGCCATGCAATATGCCCGGTGAAGCAAGCGCACGCATTGTTTCCCTGCGCTTAGTATCTATTGCTACCCTTGTAAGATACATACATTATTCCTCCAATTCCGCCATAGGATCATGTTCCGTGGGTTGCTCCGGTATTGGCGCTTTAGGGCTTGATACTTCATACTCATTTGCCCATCTGAAGCCAAACATTCTATGTTCCTGATTGAACGATATAGGCACATCGCGTACAAAATACATTCCCTGTTCACCGGCTGCGCTTTCGCATACTACTCTGAGTTTCTGAGAATTTCCCGTTGATATTCTGCTGAGTTGCGACTGCAAAGGCTCCGATTCAAGTGCCTGTTCCACTGTTAGCAATCGCCTTATGCCAAGCGACACTCTTCCGCTTGGCGGGCATGAGCGGCGGCCAAGGAATAACGGATACATAGGCCTTTGCAACGCCACATCAATTTTTTCAAGCAATTCGTCATCCCCTTCAAGCCCGGCCACAAATACGGCATCCGCAAGATAATATCGATTTGTAACGTATGCAGACTTATCGCTTTTTGCCGTATGATAGTCCCTCAGCAGAACGCCCGGCTTGTCCGCACGTACGCCAAAGCGCAGCGCAGCAATGTCGTCTATGCTTTCATCGCGTTTTCTTCCAAGCGCAGCCGCCACAAGGCCCGTTACGCCGCTTTTTGTTGGCTCGCGCTGTGTTGTACGGCGGTCGAATTTTGCTTCTGCGCCCCAGGCCTGCATAGGCGCAGCAAGCCTAAGCAACAGTGTACTCATATGTTCGCATCCTCGCCAATGCACTCTTCAAGTTTAGCGCCAAGCTTGTTTAGAAGTTCCGTAAACGAGCACGGCTCTGCAAGCGTTCCAAGCGCTCTACCCGTTGCAAAAGAAGCTTCCGGCTCGCCTGCAAAATCAGCATACACTTCTTTTGCATATTCACACATTCTCTTTGCAGACGGCTCAACATATCCGTTTTCACCGGCATATACAGGCCTTTCAAATGCACCCACAAGGTTCACGCTCTGGTCGCGCCTCACGGTAACAAGCACGGCATCCGGCAGTGTGCGGTTAGCAAATGTGTTTTGCTTGCCATCAGGCATTGAACGCACGAATGCTGACACAAATTCTTTCACCGTCCTTACCGTGTCGCCGCCAAGCTGCTCATTAAGCTTGTGTACCGCAACGGTAGCATAGCGATAAAGCGTTGAAGAATTGAATTCGACCGTGCCAAGATGAGCTGCGCCAGCATTATCTTCCGGCGAAAGATCATCTACTGCAGTAAAATAGTCATATTCATTGTTCACCTTATGTGTGGATATACTATGCGCTACCTGGGCGCAGGCTTCCGTATTCAGCGTGGGGTCATCCGCGACCATGCGGCCAAACAGTGCTATATCTATTCCCGGGTATTGTCTCAGGGCATTCGCGGCAGCCTGTTTTATTTCCTTAGTGCCTGCAACCTTTATAAAGTCAGGTGTTTCAACAACAAGCCGCGCAAGCGCCCTTACCTGCGCCGCGCTTATAAAGAACAGCGCATCCGTTCCCTTTTGAGCATCTTTTATTTTCAGTCCTGCCGCAGTCAAGGCATTTATTGCAAGTTTTTCCGCGTTATTCTCCTGCGGAGCAAGCCTTTGTATTTCATCCGCTACAAGTTTTACTATCCTTTTTGTGCGCAACCCAAGCTGTTCATCAGGGAATTCATTTCTAAACATCAGTCGCATTGCGCGCTTCCAGCTTTGAGATGATACACGCGCTCTTGTTACGCCGCCGTATACGGCCGTTTTGGGTGATCCGGTATCATCGCGGTTTACGCAGCTGGGCGGAACGGTTTGCAGCACATGGACATCAACATACAGTCTTTCATTGTTTTTCATTTTCATTATCTTCCTTTCTTGTCTCAGTTGTTTTGATTATCGTTTGCCGTTTCGCTGCCGGCATCTTCTTTGTTATTCCGTCTGTAATAATCCTGCCCCCAGGATAATCTTACTCTATCACGCTCGCTATCCATCTCAAATCGATAGATGTCCTCCGCAAGCATGGCATAGTCAAGCGGAACTGATGCCTGTTTGAACAGCTGCACCACCCCTCTCAGGTGATGTGCCAATTCATCTACGCTCTGCGATGTTATCACTTGGTCAAAGCGGCGTTTTACCCTTGTTTCATCGTCTTCGCCGCTCACCAATCTGCGCGCGGCTGTACCAACCGATATTCCTTCGGCGTTCATGCTTTGCCGCTTTATATCGCTCCCTTGCTGATGCAGCGCATAAAGTGTAAGCGCAATGTACACAGCCCATTCCGCCTTGGTCGGCTCGCCAGTTTTGCTATAAAACCGCTCCGGCAATCCTTCCAGCGTCACGTTCCATAGTTCCGCCATGCTGCCCGGCGCCCTTCCGATGCCGCGTCTGAGATTGGCAAGCTTGCCCCTTACGGCTGCTTCATTCCCGGCTCCTTTAAGGCTTGCTATTCGTGCACGGACAAAGTTTCTTATTAATTCCCTGTCACTTGCCACTCTTTTTCCCTCCGTTCTTTAATGTTTGTTTATTTTTTGTGCGATAAAGAAAATAATTATATGCATCCGGCGCAGTTATATTTTTCTGGTCTACTTCCCTGCCAACAAGCGCCTGCGGCCCCGCCTGCGCAATAAGTTCTGCACCCAGCCTGCGCACAATCGGCTGCGCTATATTCCACCAGCGCTCCTCGGCCTCCGTCGTTTTTTCCTGTGCGGGATCAATTCCCGCAAGCCAGCTTCTAAATGGCATATCCAATGCAAAATACGCCTGTTCCTTCGCGGCATCGCGTATAAAAGTGCCATCAGAATCTCCCGCTGCTTTTGCTATGCTTTGCGCTAAATTGGCCAGTTGTATGACCAGTGCATTCGATATTTCCACTTGCTCTATGACCGCCGGTATCCAATCAGAGCCTTTTTCGCTAAGCAAGGCCTCATTGAATTTCATATTATCAGTATAGCATTCTGTTATGCTACACTTTTTCGAGTCATATTGCACCGCTGATACCCTAAATCCAATAATGCGATCAGGGAGAATTCCTTTGCCTGCCAGTCTTGCAATCCATTCTACAACCCCAGGATTTACTTGCTTTTCATCATTATGAATCGAGAACATTGTTGCAAAACTTCTCCACATTTGTTTTGACGTATCATGTATACGCGGCCTATATATAGCTCTCTGATTTGGAGCATCCTCCTTTTTCCAAATCGTCATTTGCTCTACAAACGCGTTTTCAATTTCAAAAGCTTCTCCACCAGCTATTTCACAGCCTATAACCTTTCCATCTTTCCTTAACAGAACTATTCTTCGTGACTGAAATGTATATAATTCTGAGAGACTGCGCGGCATACTAACTTGTATGTTTTTCCCAGTCCTTACCTTTTCGCACTCCCAAATTGGCATTTCATAGTCCCATATTTCATCTTTACCATCCTTTAACAATATCAGGTTTAGCATAAGTGTCTCGAAAAGGGAATCCCCTTCGGCCATTATTAGCCCAATTTTGCCAAGCCACCCTACTCCAATGCTTTTTTCTCCATTGTCCTTATCCTTAAAAGCAGAGTCGCTATATGAGTTAATGTGTATAAGCCATCTCGCGGCTTCATCATATTCGAGTTCAGTTTTTGAACTTCCGTTTCTTTGAGTAAACAGCCTTGGTTTATGGCCGCTTTCACATATTTCACCATTTAATTTTTCTGCCGTGAACGCTGTCTTTTTCCCATTTATCTCCGGCACTTGGAAAAACGGGTATTCAGGGTCAAACAGGTAGAACCTGTCATGAAACTTTTCCAGATATCTCTTTATTGATTCCATTGGGAACTTCCTGCGATTCCAAAGTTCCTTCCAATATTCAAGCGCCTGAAGCGGTGCTTGAATAGCATCCCTCTCGCTTCCATCATCGTTTGGCCCGTAACCCGCTATCACCGTATGCAGCACAGCAAGCAGCAGTCTTAATATAGCCGCGTCCTGCGTAGGCAGTTCGCCGGCAAGCCCCCTGAATTCAGCCGCCCGAGCAAGTGCATCGATAAGCGACACCTTTTCTGTTGAACCATCAAAATTGAGCACAATTATCCACGGTTCATCGAGAAGGTTAAATTCCCTTTCATTCATTTGCCTCATCCTCCTTTGTGCATGTTAATCCGTAAAAGCTGTCATATTTTAATTTATAGCCAAGTATGCTCGCTTCATTTTGTTCGTTCAGCATAAGCACAAGGCTGCCTTTAAGCCACGGCGACGCCTGCCATTTGCTAACGATTTCAGAAGCCTGCTTTTCTATGTATTCTATTGCCTTGTCTATTCTGTATGGCACACAAAGTTCCCTCGGCATCCTTATGCTTTCGCGCGCAATAAGCTTTGCCGTTGTATCGTCGGGCGTAGTGGTCAACAATGCCAACCCGTTTGAAAGCAGACTCAGTGTTCCGTCAGAGTTCTGTTTTACCATTATTACGTCAAAGGATTCGTCCGTATCACGTACCGTAGCTTCACCCTGAGCATCAGTCATCGCTACATCAAGCCAACCTATTATGTTATATCCCATTCCAGGCCATGGCTTTGTTATCCTGAATGCTTCCGCCCTAGTCTCCTTATTCCTCGTCTCACTTATCCACTCTTCTTTGGCCTTTGCATACTGCTCAAGCGAATGCTGCATAACTCCGTCATCTTCGCCATATACGGTTTGCACCAGTCGTGAGACATCGTCCGGTATATTTATTTCATCCGGTAATACCGCTTCCGTGCGCATCAGCATATATTCGCCATATACTGCCGCGGAGCCCTTATCAATGTTTTCGTCCTCACATTTGAGCACAAAGCATTGCGCTTTTTTTAGTTTATCCGGTCGATTCCTGTTATGTCTGTGCAATCTTCCCATTCGTTGCAGCAAAAGATCGATAGGACAAAGTTCGCTTATCATAACGTCAAAGTCTATGTCTAACGACTGCTCTATTACCTGCGTACCAACCACAATAAGTCTGTGCGGGCGCTTAGTACCCGTCCCCGCTTTACCGAGTTGTTTGCGGAGTATATCCTCCTTTGATATTCTATCCGTGGCTGTAAAACGCGAATGCAGCAGCGACACATCGTCTCCGAATTCTGCTTTTAATCTTTCCGCAAGTTCCTGCGCATGTTTTACCGTGTTTACTATTATGGCTGCACAGCCGCCGTCGCTGAGTAAATCTTCAAGCAGATCAACCACGTCATTTTCATAAATTCTGTTTACTTTAACATTCAGCGGCATCACTCCTGCCTCAACATGCTTTTGAAGCACATTATCTCCATCCGTATATGTCATAAGCGGATAATCGCTATTCGCTTCTTCGTTCTGTATATCTCGCCTGCGCCGCCGCGATGTTGCAGCATCCTTATTTAAGTACGCGCGAACAAGGTCGTCCCTCTTAGCCGCCGACAGCGTTGCAGAAAGCAATATAACAGGCACCTTGTATCTCCCCAGCCAGTTAAGCGCCCGCTTAAGGTATACGTTCATGTATGCGTCGTAGGCATGGCATTCGTCTATGATTACAACCTTATTCATCAGCGCAACATGGCGCAGCATAACATGCTTTTGTTTAAGAGCAAGCTGCAATAACTGGTCAACTGTTCCAACAACAAAATCGGCCAGCATTGACTTTTTGCGTCCTTCAAACCATTGAAATACTGCCGCTCCCGCATCGTCATCAACATCTATGTTATTGCTTCTTATTCTGTTAAGCTTTTTGAAATCATCATTGAACTGCGCATTTGAATGGACAAGTTCTATTGAGTGCCTGCCGCCGTCAAGTACATTTACCCAGTTTACCAGGCGCGAAAACATGCCGTTTGATGTTGCCTGAGTAGGTAATGCGAAAAACAGCCCGCTTCGCCCGCATACCGCTGCAAATATTTCCGCCGCCGCAAGCGCCGCTTCCGTTTTTCCAACGCCCATAGGGGCTTCCAGCACGAATATTCCGGGCTCCGCAATACCCGCAGCCGTTTGAGCAACGCTCTGTTGCAGCACCCGCGGTGCAAACCCAAATCTATCAATAAACGTTTCCGGTGTAATTTGCCAATTTTCGCTTTGCCATGCGGTTTTAAGGAACTCAAGTTTCCCCTTGGCATTATTTAACCTTGCCCTGCCTTCGCCGATCTGTATTGCTTCATCAATGCTTATATACGGAAAAAACTCCTCGCTGCTGGCTATCCAGTCCGCCATTATTGCAAGTCCAGAAAAGGCAACCTGGGCAGCAACATCCACATCAGGCATATTTTCAAGCGAAGTAAATCCCGAAAGTTTAAGTGCGTATTCCAGTATTTCCTGCCTTACATTTTCCCAGTTTTCCTTATACTCAATTGATGCATAAAAATTATCTTCGCAGCATTCTATTTTGCCATTTTTATAATCGGTGTTTGTAGGCGTTTTTCCATGATGAGCCCCTATTATTGCGGCTATGCTCCGCTTGCAGCCTTTGCTTTCCAGCCATATCTGCCCCGCCAGGGCATGCGGCGATAATTTATACTGATAGTATTTTTCATATGGCTTTACATACAGCCCTGCACCTATAAGTTCCTCTGTTATTCGTTCATCCATATCGCTCGCTCTAAAGCCGCTGTTTTTTGATTGGAACAATGGCGTTGCTTTCCCTATATCATGCACAGCCATTATAAATACAAACAGCATTCCTGCCACTTCTTCGTCACATCCGCAGCATTGCGCTATTGTTTGCTTAGCGCCCTGCCCCAGCCAATTTTGCCATATATATCTTGCCACCGCCACGCTATCTTCCATGTGCATAATAAGCGGCAACCAATACTGCTCTCCGTTCCTTTCCTTCTTTGCCCATAATCGCATTGCGGCATATGTCAATTCCGCGCCCATAGTTATGTTTCCTTTTTGATTTAGTTAATATATTTTTCAGCGATTGATTATATTTCTTTTATTTATATTATACAAGCATATTTAGAATAGTCAAGCAAAAATGGTCATTTCGGACTTGCCGCATATCGATTCTATTATTTTATATGCCGTAATCGGGCAATACCTATTGAAAAGCATGATAATGCGTGATAAAATGCATCCGTGCAGTTAGAGTTAATTAACTGCATTATATTTGGTATCGCAGTTAGATTAGTCTAACGCGATGCGCATTATGTGCATAATACCGTAAAGAGGTAACGATATGTCAAAAAAGGCAACGGAGTTCCAGAAGAAGGAAATGAGCCGCATGTACCGCGGCAAGGAGATATTCAAGCCGCTCAACACAGGCTGGATAGACGAAAATGCGGCATGCGTGCGCGAATGGGTGGCAAACATATTCTTTTATCGTAAAGGGAACACCACTATTATGATAGATGCCGGTTATAATTACGATCGGCTGGAGGAAAAGATGAAATGGCTGGGCATAGACCCCGCCGGCATTCGCCATATACTCATAACCCATCAGGATACGGACCATGTTGGCGCAGTCGAAGCGGACAGCCCGGGTCTTTTTAAAAACGCCACGCTGTACATTGGCGAAGCCGAAAACCGCTACCTTACCGGCGAAGTGCGTCGTAAGGTAATATACCATATGTATAAGCTGCCGCAGGTAACTATAAACAATAAAAAGGTGCTGCTGAAGGGCGGCGAAAAATTCAGCATAGACGGCATAAACATAGAATGTTTCCTTGTTCCTGGGCATACATGGGGACATATGGTGTATCTTATAGACGGCAAATACCTTTTACCGGCGACACAATATGGTTTGGCGCGGACGGCGGATACAGCTTCATTTCAGCCTTGGCGGAAGATAACAAGCTTGCCGTGCGTTCACTTGCGGCGCTTGAAGCAAAGCTTGCCGCGCGCAACATCCGTCCTTTGTTCATAACGGGCCACACGGGCTGGACGGATAACTTCGCGTTCGCATTCGCGCATAAGGACAAACTTTGTTCCCCGTTCAAAAAGCGCGTGCATGATCCAAGCGCCACGTATGACGCATACGACGAATCCGACGACACGGAGGAAAACGCAAAGCACGGCCTGTTAAAGGGCGTAGGAGGCAATTACAAAGCATGAAGGACAGCGAACTGAAGTTTGACCGCAGCTGCCATGTGCTTTATTCAAAGCCGTGCAAAAAGCTGATACTCGCAAAGATAGCGCTGCACTATCCCGAAGGCGAGCGCGAGGCAGTCTGGGAGCGGGTACAGCGGCAGTATGTAGATTATCTTGACGACTGGCGCACAGACCTTGGCGGCAAGAAAAACTTCCATAACGACGCTGGCGGCACATACGACTGCATCGCCATCACGAGCTACTATACCGTGTGCAAAGCCGTCACCTCCTTCCGCGAGATCGAGGAGATCGAGGAAGAGCTGGTTCTGCCGTCTTTCCGCAAGCTGAAATTCGTGGACTGCAATAAGCCGTTCTGGCGAAGGCTCATGTACAAAGCGTTCACAAGTGCGAAGGCTGGCTGCGACCGCTGGCATGATTATGTGATGCATGTTGCGCCCTATGATAAGGACAAGCCGATCTATTACGAATTCACGGCCTGCCCTGCGGCAGAGTTTGCGAAAAAGCATGGGCTTACGGATATAATGCCGGCCCTTTGCAACGTGGACTATGCGTCCATGGAGCTTATCCATGCGCGGCTTGTGCGCAAAACCACCTGCTCAAACGGCTGCAAGTGTGACTATACCATCTGCGGCAATAAGGATGAATATGTAAAACAGCATCCCGAATACCGTGACGAAGCAGGATACAGAAGAAATAAATAACAAGTTTTACAGAAACGAGGGACATATAGTATGAGGATATTAGTATTTGGCGCGGGCGTGCTCGGCTGCAACCTGGCAAACGACCTATTCCGCGCAGGGAAAGACGTTACGCTGCTTGCGCGCGGAAAATAGGCGGAGGAAATTCAGAAGAACTGGCTTAGGATAAAAAACAAGTTTTCTCCCCTCATGTCGGTAAGCCACGTTCCGGTTGTAACGGAGCTTAAAGCGGATGATGCATACGATGTTATATTCGTCATAATGCGCTATACGCAGCTTGATTCCGTAATGGATGCGCTGCGGGCGAACAAAACAAAGAACATCGTATTCGTCGGCAACAACGTGAGTGCGAGATCGCTTGCCGCTTCCCTGCCGGGGAAAACGTTCTCTTCGCCTTTGCGCTTTCCGCGGGGCATAGGGAGAGCGACCATGTGGCATCCATTGATCTAAAAAAGATAACCATAGGTCAGCTTGCGGGCGAACCGTCAAACGAGCGGCTTATAAGGCAGATATTCGACGGCATGAAGTATAAGGTCGTCTATGAGCCGAACATGGGGGATTATCTCCTGTGCCACGCCGCGTTCGTGCTGCCCGCCGCCCTTGCGTGCTACAAAACGGACGGTGATTTGAAAAGGCTGAAGGGCAACACGGCGTATTTCATCCGCATGATGGACGCCAACATAGAAGGCTACCACGCCATAAAGAACGCCGGGCATGAAATACTGCCAAAGGACGATAAGGACTTTGAAGGCGAAGCATACCGCAAGACCTGCATGCGCTTCTTCAAGCTTATGTGCGCAACAAGCCTTGGCAAAATATGCGCATCAGACCACGTCATGAACGCCATTGACGAAATGGGCGCGCTGAACCGCGATCTAAAACGCTTCTTTGACGAAAACGGAGCCGAATACCCCGTGTGGCGCGAACTTGAAGCGGAATGCGGAAAGTATCTGAAATAGAGGGAATATTGAGCCATGTTATTTGAAACAATGTGCAGCAAGTCAACCCCCCGCCGTATTGTTCTTCCATGCAATGGGCGTAACAGGGGCAACAGGAGGTTTTATATGATAGTTCAATTATTGCTTGAAGGTTTGGGGCTTGGCGTACTGCTCGTGCTTGTCTGCGCGGTGGGCATACGAAAAGGCAATGATGCTGTTTATTAAGTAAGGAGTGCATATGAAATACCACATTGAGAAAAACACCGTTCAGGAAACGCTGGTAATTCCCGTATATGGGCGCAAAATGTGTTCCGAATTATATCCCAATCTTTTTCGGGACGAGACGGCAATACGGCTTATGGATGCAATAGCTTACGATTTTTCGGAGCTTTTCAAAAAGTCCGATAGCACAATGCAGCGGTTCGGCTTTCTGGAAGTCGCCATGCGGCAGAGCGACCTTGCGTTTGAAGTGCGGGACTATCTTAAATCCCACCCCACCGCTGCGGTAGTTAACCTTGGCTGCGGCTTGGATGCCACCGGGCGCAGCTGCGACAACGGCTCCTGCAAAATATACAACCTTGATTTTGCCGATGTTATAGCCGTGCGCAATGCGCTCCTACCCGCAGGTGAGCGGGAGGAAAACATCGCCTGTGACCTTAACGACACGGCGTGGTTTGATAATATAGACGCTTCCGGCGGCGCGGTATTCTTCGCAGCCGGTGTATTCTTATTTTCTTAAGGATCAGGTAAAATCGCTTGTTCAGGCCATGGCCAAGGCGTTCCCCTGCGGCAGGCTTGTGTTCGACGCAGCCAATAAGGCCGCCGTCAAGCTGATGCTTAAAACATGGATAAAGGACGCCAAGATACAGGACGTTGGCGCATACTTTGCCGTTTCCGATGCAAAAGCGGAACTGTCCGCATTGAGCCCTTCCATAAGCGCATCGAGCCGCGGCTACATGCTTGGCTATAACGACCTTAGCGATCCGTCCGTAAGCGGCTTTTTCCGCTTCTTAGCCAAGGTGGGCGACAAGCGGATGAATATGCAGATAGTGAAAATTGAATTTTAAGCAGCACAAAATGTTTGTTCTCGCCGTGCCCTGCTATATGAGCGCGGCGAGTTTTATTATCAGTTCAACCGACCCTACCGAATACCCTGCCGAAGCAAAGCGGCAGTCAGGATAACCGCCCATAAGGAACAGCAGCGGATAGTCGCCCGGTTCCTTGAAAGCCGCGCGGGCGAGCGGCTCCTGCACCTCATCGGCATCTATATATGTATCTATCCTGCCGTATTTGTCCGCAAAACGGACATATGCCGGACTTGATGAACCACTGCTCGGCAGCACTATAACAACTCGGCAAACAGCGCTCAGCCTCTCATACGCATCATAAAGCTCGTTCAAAAAATGCTCCGTAGGCTCGCCGCCCGGCTGTAAAAACGCTATCAGCGCCGCATGCCGCGCACATAAAGACGCAAGCGGGAACGCCTGTCCATGCTTATCATATACAATCGCGTCGCACAGCGCCATATGCCCAAGCAGTTCGCTAAGTTCTGCCTTAGGCCGCACAAGCGTAAAGCCCAGCCGTTCACCCTCGGTCAATTCAAATCTGTTGGCCACATATTGCTGGTCCCCGCTCGGCAGCCTGTTCGTTACCATAAGCGCATATTTGCCCGCCGGAATATCCATGCAAAGCGGTAACTCGCCCATGTTCAGCGGCAAATATTCGCCGTCTTTAAGCCGCGTCAGCGCCCAGCTTTCGCCCTGTTTCAGCCCATCGCCGGCCAGTTCAAGTCTGCCCATCGGAACGGCGTTAAGCGGCGTCCATCTTCCGTTTTGCATGTATTCCGCAGCGCCCGTCACGGGCGAAAGCCTTGCGGGCATACCGCTCAGCCTTAGTTTTGCAACGGCGGCGGAGTTTGCGTCCAGCATACTAAGCCCTTCTTCATCCCATTTGCATATAGGTTCCATCCCTATGTGCGGACACAGCACATAATTTATAAACAAGCTATCATCCATACCATGCTTATTCGGCAGCACGCGCTTCATATGATACATAAGCGTTGCTGCATCGGTATCGCGCATATCCTTTTCGCTTATGGTTTGGAGCATCTTCAGTGCATACGGCATATCCGCTTCACCCTGTGAAAGCAAAAATGCACCTATTTCATCCGCGTTGCCGCGCGCGGCGCGTATATACGGCAGCCATACTTCGCTGCATTTATGAGATGCCGTAAACTCATCATAATATGCGTTTATACGCCTTTCGCGCAAGGCTGCGGCATTTATTGTTGCCGCCTTCATTTCGGCCTGCTTAGCCTTATCCGCCGCAGTACGGTTGGATGGCGC
>UMFE01018147.1_pt1 | contig 14340 bp, 12 predicted proteins | sample 1964911 | NCBI WGS metagenome assembly UMFE01 (sample SAMEA4836036, study PRJEB28245) | human gut metagenome | biome: gut microbiome; material: fecal sample | place: Denmark | collected 2008
AATCCGCCGATGATAAGACATCTGAAAAGACGATATATCCAGTATTTTTTAGACGCTCCATTATTGCTTTTGTGTAAGCTTGGCCATATCCATTTTTCATCTCAGCCACATTTTCCATAAGAATAGCTTTTGGGTAAAAACCCTCACAATAATCTAAAAACCTTAAAACAAGTTTATTATTATCTGAGTCAAATTTCCTACGGCTTGCTGGAACATTTTTCGAAAATCCTTGACAAGGAGGACCGCCAACCAATAAATCCAGTTCACCTTTTTTCAGATTTACTAGATCTAGAAGTTCTTTAGGCGCTAGGAATTGAATGTCTTTATTCAGATAGAGCGTTTCAGGAAAATTTCGTCTATAAGTAATGGAATATTTTTCATTGAGGTCAATGCCTGCTAGAATATTAAACCCAGCCGATCTTACCCCACATGACAGGCCTCCACATCCACAAAACAGATCAATTGCGGATAACCTATTATTCCTTACAGCATCGATTGACATCATGGCGTGATTATAGCGTGTTTCAGCTGACAGCTACACAGAAAAACTGATTTTGAGAGTAAAAAAAAATCTAATCTTAGAAGTTCTTATTATCAATCGTTTCCAACATCTTGGCTAAGAGGTCTGGGTTCTTTACTAGGTTTTTTATCTGACACTCCCATAGGATGAAGACTCGCCAGCCAGATTCTTCTAACTCCAAAATATTCTTCTCGTCTCTTAATACGTTGTTTTTCAATTTAGGATTCCAATATTGAGCATTACTTGTTGGCTTTTTTGACCGTGGACATCCTTCGTGCTGATGCCAAAAGCAACCATGCACAAAAATGACTATTCTGTATTTTGGAAGTACGATATCCGGTTTGCCTGGAAGATCTTTACGGTTGATGCGGAACCTAAAACCCAGTTTGTGGAGAATTGAACGGATAATTTTCTCAGGCTTGGTGTCCTTGCTTCTGATCCGGGACATCACTTGGCTTCGTTTCTCTGGAGAAAAGACGTCCATGTCCTGAGTTTATCAAGCTTGTATCATCATTACAATACTACATCTTCCGACAGATTGTCTTCCAACATTTCACCCAATCTCTCCCACTCTTCCTGTTCCAATCAGAGTTCTCTTCTTTTGAATCATTGTTCATAGTTGACTGTTCTTGCTCTCAATCCCTCTAGAACTCTCTTTGTAATCTCCATTGGCATTCCTCAATATCTTGAACAATTTTTATAGGAATCATTTTAGGATTAATTGTTTGTAATGATTTTAATTAAAAATGCCTTCGTACAAAACTGATTGACCTTGGAAATCCTGGAATTCGGACATAAATAATCATACATTTGGTAATTCCTCCATTCATTATATTCATACATTGAATGAGATTATTTTTTCGTAACTTATTCGTTTTCATTGATTTGCGTATTTTGAAAAATTCCCCCAAAAACAATACATGGTGTACAGCGGTATACATTTAAAAACTCTCTCTTTATTTTTAATATACATTGTATGAGACCATATTTTTCACGACTCACTCATTACAATATATTTGTAAATTTTAAACACGTTTTTATGAACTTTCATTACTCTCCATTGCTCCATTTTACATGATCACTTGGGGAATCCATGTTTTAGGAAATGCAGATAATAGTATATAGAGAATCATCTATACGCAGGTTATTTTATTCTGAATATCCTCAGAATTGATTCTAGGAATTTGTAACCAGTTTCCCTTACCAATTACCTTCCTTCCTGAATAATTTCCGTAGAAATCAATTTAGAATTAATTACCCCGTATTCCTTTGATTCCAAGGGATGAGTCTGGGTTGGATGACCTGAAGGAAATATTTTATTGAAAAGGGTTTCGTACAAAATATTCATGGAAGAATTGTGCCATGTTTCTGGTCAATTGTATGCTGTATTACCTGTCGGTGGAGAGTCTTTTATTCTGAATGTTGCCAGAATCGTTTGTGAGGATTTCAGAGGTGTGATGGGTATTAACCTACGCAAATCTGAAAAATTACCGTCAAAATTATTTTTGCCTTACAAATGGCAAAATGGACTTTTCTCTTTTTACTGTTGGTACATTTCCTAATGGAGAAAAAGTTTTCCATTTTTCGGAAAAACAATTTTGAAGCATTTGAGAAAGTGCCCCCTTCATGCGGAAGTCTCTCTGTATATGTTGAGACTAAATGAAGATAGGTTGTCAATTAGGGGAGTGTATTTGATTAGATGGGGGTGCCTTGCCATTTGCCGTACCCAGTATGGAAAGGAATAGTGTATTGGCGTAAAAATGAAAAAGGATGGAACCATTGCTGATTCCATCCTTGGGTGACTGTTATTTGTCTAATTAGAAGCTGTACCTTGCCGAAAGTGAGGCGGATTGGTTCACCTGTCTGCTTCTGGCTTCCAGAGTGTAGAATGCTCCAACGCTCCAGTTTTGATTGATAACCCAGTTGGTCCCGGCATTCATCGTGAAAGCGCTTCTGCCCGGATTGCTTCCTTCGTGCTTGTTGTCGATTCCATAGATAGTGGATTTGACCGAAGGATTCGTTCTGGAGACATCCCCGACATAGGCGAGCGTCAGTTCTGGGAGAAGAAGCTGTCCGCCTCCTACCGATACTTCCTTTTTGACCGTAATGCCTACCGGAACACTCCATACCTGCATGTTGCCGTCCCTATACTGGCGGCTTCCATTGTCGTATGTTTCCGTGAAGTTTTCCTGTGCTCCATGGACGTAATCAATCCCAATGAACGGCGTCAGCGTTGTCTTGTCGATGACTTTGATGTTCCAGTCTGCTTTAAGACCAAAGGAGAACACGTCGTCATTCCATTTTGCCTGACCGGGCAGATATGCAGAATTACCAACGAAAGTGTTGGCCCTGTTTTCCATCGAACCATAGGCGAAGTATCCGCTCAATCCCAAACTCTGCTTGTCGCACAATATTTCAAGGTAATTGGCATAAAGACCGGTCATGATGCTATCCTGCTTGATGGATGACTGGTTATCGTCGGATTTGAACGTTCCGAATGTTTGACCAAAGGCGATACCGGCACGGAATTTCTTCGTCCAAGCGTAGTCGATCCCTGCCGTATACCCTCCTCCGTTGTACTGGAAACCGTCCGCATGGGAAGTGGTGTTCATGGTAACGAAATCGCCCAAACCGCTTACCCATACATTGGAATCTCCCGGTTGGGTAACCTTGAATTGAGAAACAGCCGTTTGCCCGAAGTTCTTGACGACACTGGTACTTGACCACAGGGAATTGGCGATATTAGAGCCGTCCTTGCCGACCAGAGCGGCCGCTACGGCTTCGTCCACCTGTCCTGTGAAACTGAGTATGCCTGTAGTAGAATCCCAGAGAAGACTGCCTTCCTTCAGGAGATGGTTTTCATCATTCAGGGAAAGGACAAAATCACCATTACCGGAAACCGTTCCTTCCGTTTTGATAAGATCCAGAGTAAACGCTTCCATCCCTACGGCTAAAATACCTAAGCCTACTTCTACTTCGGCATTCACTGTTCCATTCAAATTCAATGTGTTGGTCACGGAAAGATTGGAATATGTACCTGAACCGTGATTCTCCAATGTCGCAGCGGTAATGCCGTCCAGATAAAAACCGAGCCTTGAGTCGTCATTTAGCATCAAATCCCCATGTCGTTGGAATCCCGGACTGTTGCCGACATAGAGAAGAGCATTGGATTGGAGAATGGTTGAACCAAAGGTACCGCTGCCATTAACAGAAGCGTTTTCAGATACCGTTACATCCCCCTTCACTGTTCCATGGTTGCTCAAAATGGATGATGCATTGACAAGAACATCTCCATTAATGTTATTCCTGTTGTCCAGCGATGCGCCGGAATTGATGGTAACGTCATTGTTGATTGTCCCCCTGTTATTGACGGATGCAGTAACTGTACCATCGGAAGCATTCGAAGATCCAATCGTCAGTATGGAATCATCTGTTCCAAGAATGGTGTTTTGACCAATTTCCAAAAGGCCGCTCTGAACATTGACCTGTCTGGATTCATATTTGTCGCCAGTTAAAACAATGGCGGCATCCGTAATGTTTCCTCCCGCCTGGCCTACTTGGATATCCGCACCTGCATTTCCGTTTGTCCCTACAATACTGAATCCGAGTGTATCGGAACCATTCATGGAGAATGTTTGTGTATCCGTAGTAACCAAATTCCCTCCCGTTCCACTAATGCAGGAATTGTTGAGTCCTCTGATGACTTCCGTTGCATCAACGCTTCCCCCATTACTCAAAGAGACGACAACATCCTTGGAAAGAGTATCGGGAGCTTTGCCGTCTGTAATAACGGTTTCCGGTTGTTCCGGTTGACCGGGATTATAACCGTTGTCAACCAGTGTCAGAGCATAACGTCCATCCGTTTGGGTGATGGATACGAATTTTTTGTCGGTGATATTCCGGGATATTGTTTCGTCATCATATGTCCATGTGCTTTCAATGGCGCTCAAAAGCCCGGTGTCTCCCGTAATATTTTTACAGTAAAATACGACAGTCCCGGATTCAGGATTTAAGTAAACTCCATTTGCCGGACTATCATTGAAAAACTCTATTTTGGTATTCCCGGTAATGGACAAAGTATCCGTAATGGACATATTGGGATACAATGCATCATTATCTCCCCAAACAGTTACTTTCCCTTCGTTTGCCAACGTCAGGTTTCCTTGCAGAATGGATTTTCCTGTAAATGCAGAATTTGAAGAATACCAAATTTCGAGACCGTGTGTTGCAGATACAGTATATTGATCCCTGATAATGGTTCCCTGGTCAAATTCCAGTTTAACGAAATCACTATCCTTGATTGTAGCTCCTCTCAAGTCGAGGACAGAGTGATGTTCGTCAAATGAATAAACCGAGAAAGAACAGGGAGTTTCTCGATTGGTTTCAGTAGAGAGAGAACCATTGAATGCTACTTGTGCTCCTCCCCACGCTTCCAGCGTTGCATTTTTGAGAACAATGCCGGAACCAATCGTATATTTGGCATTACCTGTAGCCAGGGTTTTTGAGCTTCCACCAGATATGGTGAATACCTCGTCCTTGAAATCCATGGTCCCTTGTCCTGTCAAAGTATAGGAACCATTATCTGATGCGCCCCAAGTAAGATCATAGAATTTATCAAAATTGACTGACCAGTTACCGTTAAGGCTCAGGTTAACATTATCAAATCGAGGATATCCCGGATTCCCATCATCTCCGATATATTGATCCCAGTTATGGGTATTGAGGTTGATTGTTTCTGTAGCGATGACCGGTTGCGAAATGCAGGCAAGCACGGTCGCCAGCAGTACTGTAGGCAGATGTAACTTCATAATCAATTTTGGTTATTCATCCTCTTGGTTGGTAGGTGATAACGTTTGAATATCGTATATTTTCGCAACCGTAAAGAGGTATTTTAGGCCGTGGACATAAATTTCTCATTTCTGCGATAATGAATAGATGTCCAAGCAAAATGTACTCAAGGAATTAGGAGAAAGGATCAGAAACGAGAGAAAAGCCCAGGGATACTCTCAGGAAGGATTTGCGCATGTTGCCAATTTGGATAGAAGCTACTACGGCAGCATTGAACGGGGAGAGCGCAACATCACATTTTATACCATCTGCGAAATCGCGGAAAAACTGAATAGGGATGTAGCTTTTTTCAGTCAGGATATTCCTCCTATCAAGTCAGGGAAATAACTGCTCATTACGGCAAAATAATTGACGGGCACTGTGTTTTATCGCTTACGGACCCAGTGTTTCACGACATGATGGGTTCATGATCGGAACTGCATACCAACAAGGAACACATGTCTGCGTAATATCCCCTGAAGGACAAACTCTCTTCACTCAACAAGGAAAATTGCAGGGATTCTCTTCTGAGGTTGTTTCCATACTCAAGGGAAATGCCTTTTTCATTTGCGACCATCAGGGAAATACGTTATCCACCCATCGCTACACGGATGACAAGCCAGACAAAGTCGGTTCATCGAAAAGCATCCTGCTTTACCTCCTGTTTGGATGCTTGACCAAAATAGGAGACGCATACCGATTGTATCAATTCCTGGGTAGGGGGAACGCCATAGGAGCTGACGGAGGAGATTTGAACTGGAAGAATATCGGTATTTGCTTCTTATCCATTTCCTTCTGGATTGTATGCTTCTTTGCGGCTTCAAAATTGGGAATAATCGGTTGATATAATTGATTCATTTACGACATAAATAACTTACCATAATTGAATTTTACCACGTACGACACCCTGTTTCCACGGTATAATTAACTCATACATGGCAGCGAAGAAGTTCAAATTATGCAGACTGGTTCAGGAGAACGACGGACGGTACCGCGTTTACTGGAATACCATCAACCCCGACGGTTCCACCAGGAACAACAAATGCCGGGTCAAGGACAGGAAGGAAGGACTGGAAAGATGCCGGATCCTTGAAGAAGAGCTTTCGCAAACCGGACTTGTAGAGGAAACAGTCATCGAGCCCGAAGACAGGATCATGATCGACCGTTTCTACAAAACCAATCCTTCCATCTCTCTTGCGGAGTTCATCCGGCGCTATATGAGCTTCGTCGCCCATCCCAAGCAAAGCAGGACAATCGGGGATCTCTTCAAGGAATGGAAAAAGCACAAGCTCCTGACGGCATCCAACAGGGAAAACATCCGCCTCACTCTTTCCAGAGTCAACGTCTTCAAGGAAGTATTCGGAAAGAAAATCGTCAGCACCATCCAGAAAGACGAAGTGGAAAAATGGCTCTATGGTTTGGATATAGCTGAAAAGACACGGCAGCATTACCGGGCGGCCGTCATCTCGTTCTTCAAATGGTGCGAAATCGACATGACCAACATCAAATGCCCCAAGGCAGTACGTCCTGAACCCGGTATTTATTCCGTCGATGAAGCCGTTCAAATCCTCCATTATACCAAAACTCATCAACACAGAATGCTTGCTCCCCTGGTCATCGCCATGTTCTGCGGAGTAAGACTGTCTGAATTTGAGTATATTGAATGGAAAGAACTGGATTTGAGCAATCCCGATGAAGATGGAGACTTTTACTTGTCAGGAGGAAAAACCGGGCGCCGTATTGTCCATCTCCCCAGCGTCGCCAAGAAATGGCTTCTTACATGCGAACATAGCAACGGACTCGTCTTTGACTTTGGACGATGCAAGAAACACGTCGACCGCATCTATGACGCTTTCAGGAGAACAATCCCTGAATACGTTGACGCAAAACAGAATGGATACCGGCACAGCTACTGCACCTACAAGGTTACCTGTTTTGGAAACATGGCAAGCGTAGCCGATGAAATGGGCAACAGCATCCAGATAATCCGGAAGCACTACTACAAGCCGACCAGGAAAAAGGATGCGGAACTCTACTGGAAACTGAGTCCCGAATATGTTGATTCACTCAATCTGGATTAACCGGATTCCCCATGGGTGGTTACAATAGAAATCACCCTATTTGACTATTACACAATACACACAAAACCTCTTGTCTATATCGAAACGCAAATTGACATAGACAAAATCACACACGGGGCAAATTAAGCAGATTGTCGTGCCTGCTTTCGTTAGGCATGGATCTTACATACTTCTCTCCCTTGGAACTCGTCATTTCCTCCAATATGGGATAAGGGTAAATGTTGACCCTGATAATTTCTCCTTGGAGAATCATGTCGTACACTTGTTCCTTGAGATAAAAACCTTCCAATCCTTCTCCTGACAGATAAATGGATTGAATGTCCTGTTCACTGGGATGGACTGGACAGCCATACTGGAAATGAAGCTTTGTCGCCAAAATCATAATGGGACAATTTTACATGGATGATGCCCGGCAGTCTCCATGAAAACGTATTGCGCAATACATGCCCGTAACGGAACCATGTCTCCAATCGGTGTCAGGCATTATTATTGGCAGTGGGCACTCTAGGCCTATTCCCATCAAATCCATATAGGGCAATCCAGGCGTCTTTATGGAACAATTGCCATGATCCATGCCTTGAATAACTTGAACATGCTATTCCTATTCCATGGACCATAAGTATTCCATATTTTCTCCATATCCATTTTATACAAAAAACATGCCCTGGACAGCTGTCTTGGAGTACATGTTCCCAAATCCGTATGGGATAGACCAGGCTCCGTTATGGACAAATTACCTTGGATATACATAAGGCATACGGTCAAGTCTTCCTCTCTATTTATTTATATATACATTGTATGAGACCATTTTTTACGCAAGATCATTGTTATCAGCTCATTATGAAAATAGTTCGTTATTGTGCACAAGGAAATACCCCGAAGACAGCAAACGGCTTATTCTGAATAATTCCCCAGAATCATTTGTAAGAATTAGCAGAATGCTCTCCTTGTTATAATACCGGACGGATACCCGGAAATTGTCTGCATGCCTTCAAATCCATTGAGAATTAAATTTCCTTGTACCATATTTTATTGTTCCCCAATTCGAATGGCTTTCCCAGCAGGAACATGCAGTACTTCATCCATCCGGTGTTACTACGACCAGATTTAAAGTACTGACTCTTCATAAAATCCCTGTCCTGAAGTGTGACCGAATCATTTTCCCGGATTCTCAACTCATCCAGTTTCCACCTGATCTGGAAGTAATAAACATACCTGACATCTTCCGCCTGCTCAGAACACCATTCAAAGAACTCTTTGCTCCTGTAAAAACCAGCGTTATTGAAAAGTTCCGATTTCTTGACGGGATTATCAGAGTATTCATTGTAAATCCATAGGGCGTCAGGCGACAGATGTTCGAGAATAGTGGCATCACAATAGCGCCGGATGAATTTCTTTTTGGAGATTCCGTATTCTCCTTTCAAAAGAAACAGGCAATACACCTTCCATCCTATTTCTCCAAACTGGGGATCCATGTATTGATTCCAAAGAAAAGAAGTGTCTGAAAGCCTGTCTTCATCATCTTCCCTGATTCCTAATTTTTGCAATTGCTGCCTTACATGAAGCAGGTAGATGATTTTGTAAGTTGTTCCAACCCGGCACCATTCCAGAAATTCCTTACCCTTGTACAGATCCAGATGACCGGGAAGAGCTGGAACCCATTTTCCTGGTCCTTGATATGATGCTTTCTGCTCCCTCACCCATTTTTGCCAAGTAGAGAGCTTGGAAGGATCAAGAGGACGCCTTCCCCTCTTATTCTCTCTGTATTTGATAGGTCCTTCGTTCAGGTAATTTTCGATCCATCGGTAAACAGTCGCAGGACGTATGCCCAGTTTCCTTGAAATGACTGGAACAGGATTTTCCCTCTTATAGAGCAATACTGCCTTTCTGCGGAGTTTTTCCCGTTCTTCCGCAGTCAGTTTTCTTGTGTCCTGCTTATCAGCCGGAACAAATGGACGTCTCCTTTTCCTCATTTTACCTGCGAACATCCATACAGGGAACGGGCGAACGAATCAATAGTATTCTCATTGTATGCTTATTATCATGTGTTTTATAGAATGTATATTTCCATAATAAAAGGACACTTATGAATAAAAAGAATCTCCTGAAGCTACAGGAGTATGAAAAAATTACATACAAATAATACAAAAATCAGTGCAACCAACACCCGCGTTGCAAAAACCATTATCAACAACTCAGACCTCATCAACGCCAATCAAACGGCTGAGAAAATTGGAATGCTCAAAAAGGACATGAAGCAAGTAGACGCCGAGAACTTGTTGAATGCCCTCCCTCTCGTCCAGGAGAACGGAGAACTGGCGCCAATACTTCCTCCCAAGGAATATGTCTACTTCACTATCCCGGTCAACAAGGTCAAGCACGACCTCTACAGGATGCTGTTCAATCCCAATATCAAAGACGGTTCCCTCAACAAGAAAACCAGGGCGAAGATCACCCCTGTCTTTGAAGAGGCGCTAACCAGTCTTGGCATTGAATCCATCCCGGTTCATTCCTACATCCTCAAATCCTATAACCTGAACTCCATCTTCAAAGCTGAGATCAATTCTCCTGGGTTTAAGGACCTCATCGAAAATGCCAGGAAAAGAAAGCCAAACAGCAAGACGGCTTTTGTCTCTGAAATTGCCGGCAAGCATTTCCATAATGCATACAGCCAAAATGACGAGCATCCCCGGGTATTCAACATGTTCACCCAGATGCCTTCCTCAGTACGGCAATATGTATTCAAAAATGTGTATGGGGTTGACATGGTGGAAATCGACCTGACCAATTCCATTGTCCAGTGCCTTGCTGCACGCGGCCAATGCATGGAAATGCTCGAAGCGATCAAAAACAATACCCTTCTCCCTACAGATCAAGACGAAAGGGAGGAAGCCAAGGAGAAGCTCATTACATGGATTTTCTCCCTGTTGTCAGGAACTGCGGATAAAAGGTGGATCACCAGATGCAAAAACCAATTGAGGGAATTCCTTACTGACGACTACTTCGACGAAATGGAATGCTTCATCAAGGCGATCGACGATCTGGATTCTCCACATACCCTGTTCCACTATGAGGATATCCTCCGGGAGTTCTGCAAGCAACATTCCGTTTGCATCAGCCTCCATGACGCCGTGTACATACCGGCAGACAGGACTGACCTGATTGATTCTCTCAAACAAACCCTGGACGAACACAAATACTACTACAAGGTTAAAACCCTCTAGGATCATCCCGGAGAACGGCACGGATTCCCTCCTTCACTGGGGGGAATCCTTTCGCTTTTTTATTTCCCCGAGAATTAAGAAGCGTTTGTAATGAATAACTTATGCAACATATCCTCTAAAGCATCCATTTTCAGCTCAGTGAATTCATTGTTAATCACTTACAATCAATGATTCGAGGGTTCGAATCCCTCCCTGTCCGCCATTTTATTCTTTTTAAAACCTTGCAACGCTCTTGATTTTGCAAGGCTTTTTCATATCGTGATTGCGCAATATTTGTCCGTTTTTGCAAAAAAGTACATATTAGGTCGTATTGATTTTTTAAGGCCATAGTTAGACTAAAAAACTATCGTAAAATATTTTAGAGTTAGAACACAAGTTATAAATTAATTTAATATTAATGATTATGTCATGTCATCCTAAGGTCTTTATTTCTTATTCTCATGATGATGAATCCCATAGGAATTGGGTTTTAAAATTGGCTACCCATCTAAGAAGTCATGGAGTCGATGTTATTTTTGATCAATGGGATTTGCGTTTAGGGTATGATTTGCCTATGTTTATGGAGCAAGGATTATCTTCATCTTCTCTAGTTGTATGTATTTGTTCTTCATTGTATGTAGAGAAAGCTGATATTGGTAAGGGAGGAGTAGGTTATGAGAAAAAATATTGAGTGCCAATCTTGTAGATAATGCAAAATTAAATTATGTTATACCTTTAATTCGTAATAATATTAAAGAAAAACTTCCTGTTTTTTTAAGTGGGTCTTTATATATAAATTTTAATGATGATGATAAATATTATGATTCGTATAGAAAATTATTAGAGCGTATTTATGACGAAGATATAAAGAAAAAGCCGTCTTTGGGAGAGAATCCTTTTCAAAACAATGATGTTTCCCAAGAAATAAGTCTAAATTTAGCGTTAGATAAAATAAAATACATAAATCCTTTATTCGAAGGAAGAGTATTATTTGATTATAAATCAAATAACGGTATTTATACAATTGGAGAGGGGGATTTTTCTTTTGTTACTGCTTGGTCTGAACGTGGAAATAATTCTATCTATTGTTATAAGGATAAAGTTAAACGAATTGGATATAATTCAAATTATAGAGAATTTCCTCTGTTTGATGAAATTAGATTTTTTGATTTTAGTTCACGAACTCGATCAATTAATGTTGGTGAAGTAGTGGTTTTAGAAAATCGTTTTAACAATTTCGTAGCGATAAAAGTTAAGAAAATTATTTGTAAAAATGAATGTTCTAACCATCTTTTAGAATTTGAATACAAAATTTATTATTCAAATTCTCTTGTGGAATAAAATTGTTTTCTATGAATTATTTATTTTTATAAATTTGAATTTTTTAAACTCTTTTTTATATGATTTTTACTCTCCTTTATTTCACTGTGCGGAATCATTTGAGAACAACATTTTAAAACATTTGAGAATTGAGATCAAACAGGGATAGGTTGCCAATTGGGAGTTTTTGATCTGGTAAGAGGTATCGTACCGTTTGCTGTGCCCCGTATAGCGGGAAATATCTTACGAGCAAAATAAAAAGGGTGGAATCAGCAAAGATTCCACCCTTTGGTGAGGGAGTTTAACTTCTTAATAATCTTCCATCATCAAAAATACTTTCAAAAGAATTGAACTTGAGTCCCTGTTTTTCTTATCCGTTTGCAGCATATTTGATGATTAAAGGGAATCGTCGGGATTGCCGAATCACATTACTCGCTTAGTTCGGTGATGTCGGTTTCAGGTTTCGGGTAGCCTTTGCCGGCAATCCACTTTTTCGTTTCCTCCACCATTTCAGGGGTGACGTTAAAGTCGTACTGGGCATAGTCGCCGATGTGGAATTTTCCGGGTTTGAAGAATCCCCATTTCTCAAAGAAGTCCGTCAGGTCGGTTTTTGTGACGTCACAGCATGCCTTGACGAATTCGAACTGGTATTTGACGGTGTCGTTCCCTCCGTAGTTTCCCGCGTTGTTGCGCAGGTACTCCATGACGTCAGGATAGAAGTCGGGGTGTCCGTTTTTGGTAAAGTAAAGATGGAGCTGCCACAGGGGAACCAGCTTGTTGAAAACGTCCTTAGATTGCAGGTAGGCGATTTCCCCTTCGATGATTTCCTTGCGCGCCTTGTCGTAGCTGCCCTGGCGCTTCAGGCGGCTTTCATTGCCTGTTTTGGCTGCGACCTGCAGGGAAAAGATGTTGTTGCTGACTTCCGTCATGCCGCCCCAGGTCATCGGGCGCATTTGCATGACGTGTCCTACTTCGTGGGAGAATCCCCAGCAGGCATCGCCCTTGAGAACGTTTTCAGGGTCGGTCACCATGCGCATTGTCCCGTCGTTTCCGAGGTAGGCGACTCCGTCTCCGTCGCGGAACATGTAGTAGTTGAAGTTCACGCGGGCCAGGACACGGTTTTCCGGGATTTTGCCGTATTTATCCAGGCCCATCAGCTGGTATTGGATGCCGATGAGCTTGTCGTAGGTGTTGATAAGTTCGGTTCCGCGGTCTTTGGTGAATTTTTTCAGGAATTCTACGGGGTAGGCAACCTGGATGTATTTTCCCCGGGCATCCATAATCGGAGAGACGGCCTGGTCAAGCAGGCGAACCCAGTCCTTGTTGGTGTCGCCCCGGGTGGTGTCAAAGTAGCCGTTGGCTTTGCCGGTTACGAAGTGGACGGGAATTTTCGGCGCCTTGCCGGCATCTTCGGTGAAGTAGCTAATATAGGCGTTGGCGGGCGTTTCCACGTCAATGATGTTGATTCCTTCCTTGAGAGGAATCTGCTTTTTGTGCAATCCCCAGCCGTTGGGGTCTTTTGTGGGCTGCACTCCTTCGGCCGGCTTACGCATCAGGTTTGGCAGCAGGAGGCTGATTTCCTGCCCCTCCGTCTTGCCGACCAGGACGACATGCCGCCCCTTTTCCAGATAGACGCCCGTCATATTGTCGTATTTGCTGAATCCATCTCCGATTCTGAGATTTTTCCCCGTCTGGCTTGGTGAGGGGAGGGCCCGGTATTCGGCATACAGGTAGTCCGGCTTGTAATGGCCTGCCAGGATTTTGGCCGCGAGTTTTTTCATCGCGTCAGACTGGAAGGCGGGGGGGTCTTTCACATCCGGCTTCAGGGAGGTGCAGGAGGAGTCTTTGAACAGTTTGAGGTCGTTGCCGATGTGTTCCGGGGTGTTGGCTGCAAATACCGCTGCGAGCGACAGCAGGGGAAGGGATAGTAATGGAAGGATTCGGTTCATGACAGTACGGGAAGCAGGTGATTCTGCGATGTTGCAAGATACAGGTTCCGTTTTCTTCTTCTTTCACCATTTTTCTCTTGATGAATAAATAGGCAAGCGGTTTGTCCGGAGAGAGGCCGGGCGGTTGATGTGTGGAATGGCTTCGGCGGTGCGGCAGGGATTTTTTCAGCCGATTTCGTGTTTTCGGATATTTTCCCCGGTTCCGGCGGGCGCTTTTCCGGGGATCCGTATTCGGATGGGCACGTTTCTTGCTGGCTTGAGTTTTGGGCCGAAGCCTTCCGGGCTTCCCTGCGGCGGTATCGAGTTCCTGCCGTGCGTTCCTCTTTATGCTCCTTTTCCTCTGGTCTTGGCGCACATGCATGACATGGTTGTTGTGCGGCAGGGGAAAATGGAATAAGGTGGAGAGGATGATGAATTCCGTATTCAAGTGTTTGATGAGT
>UMFE01055935.1_pt1 | contig 13927 bp, 15 predicted proteins | sample 1964911 | NCBI WGS metagenome assembly UMFE01 (sample SAMEA4836036, study PRJEB28245) | human gut metagenome | biome: gut microbiome; material: fecal sample | place: Denmark | collected 2008
TGTACCCTTCTTGCCCACTATACCTATAGGATGAATCGGCATGAACCATATTATGTCCGTACCCAGCGCGCGTATGCGGTCAAGGTCGCCCGCCACGGCGGCAAAGGTGCCTTCCGGCGTATGGTTGCGCACATAAACGGAATATATCACCTGCTTTTGCAGGGCAGCGTTTGTTTCCTTAGCCATTTGTAATTACCTCCGCAAAATCTATGCCGAGATTTTAGCACAAATCCACGGGTTTGCAAGGGGGAAATATAAAAAGAAGGGACGCTACCGCGTCCCTTCATGGCTTATTGCATTACATTTTGTTTAGCTGTTCAAGCCTTGCTTCAAGCTTGCCCAGCATATCTTCCGCTGCGGCGAGCTTTTTGCGCTCTTCGGCTATTACCTTTTCGGGGGCCTTGGCCACGAAGCCTGCGTTATTCAGCTTGCCGCTGCTGCGCTCTATGTCCGCGCGAACCTTGGCGGCTTCCTTGTTCAGGCGTTCGCGCTCCTTGTCCACGTCTATAAGGTCGCTCAGGGGGATGAACGCTTCCGCGGCCTGTGCCACGGCGGAAACAGCGTTTTCGGGTATGCCGGTCTTATCCTGCTGAATGGCAACGTGCTCCGCGCCGGCAAGCTTCATTATATAGGGTATGCTTGCTTCAAGCGCTTCGGCCTTCGCGCCGTGCGTAACCAGGGTCATGCTCAGCTTGCGGCTGGGCGCAACGCTCATCTCCGCGCGAATGTTGCGCGTGGCGCGGATAAGGTCCATAACCTCTTCCATGGTCTCCGCCTCCTCGGGGAAGTCCCACTCCGCCTGAGCTGTTGGCCATGCGGAACGCATAATGGTTTCCTCGCTGTTGGGCAGGTTAAGGTAAAGCTCTTCCGTTATGAACGGCATGAACGGATGCAGCAGCTTGAGTGAATCCGTGAGCGCACGGCAAAGTATCGCGCGCACGTTGGCCTTCTGCTCCTCGTCGTCGCCATTCATGCGGGGCTTGGCAAGCTCAATGTACCAGTCGCAGAATTCGGTCCATACGAAGTCGTATATCTTCTGCGCCGCAAGGTTAAGGTCAAAGCCGTCCATGTTGGCGGTTATCTCGCGGATTATGGTATTGAGCCTGTTCAGCAGCCACTTATCGGCTATGTCAAGCTTGGTTATGTCTATTTCGCCAACCTTTGCATCGCCTATGTTCATAAGCACGAAGCGCGTTGCGTTATAAAGCTTGTTGCAGAAGTTGCGCGCGGCTTCAACCTTCTTTGTGCCGAAGCGCATGTCTCCGCCCGCGCCGTTGCCGGTAACAAGGCTGAAGCGCAGGCTGTCCGCGCCGTATTGCTTGATTATTTCCAGCGGATCCACGCCGTTGCCGAGGGATTTGGACATTTTGCGCCCCAGCTCGTCCCTCACAAGGCCGTGAATGTAAACATGGGAGAACGGCTTTTGATGCATCACTTCCATGCCGAACACTATCATTCTGGCTACCCAGAAGAATATTATGTCGTAGCCGGTAACAAGGGTGCTTGTAGGATAGAAGTATTCAAGCTCCTTTGTATGCTCGGGCCACCCAAGCGTTGAGAACGGCCACATGCCGCTGGAGAACCAGGTATCCAGCACGTCCTCATCCTGATGCACATGGCCGCCGCACTTGGGGCAGCACGCGGGCGCGGATTCGGCAACTATGGTTTCGCCGCAATCGTCGCAGTAGTAGGCAGGGATCCTGTGGCCCCACCAAAGCTGGCGGGAAATGCACCAGTCGCGTATGTTCTCCATCCAGTTATAATAGGTCTTGTCGAATCGCTCGGGCACGAATTTCACTTCGCCGCTCTTAACAACGTCTATCGCGGGCTTTGCAAGGGGCTTCATGCTCACGAACCACTGCTTGCTCACAAGCGGCTCAACCGTGCTGTGGCAGCGGTAGCAGGTGCCAACGTTGTGGCCGTAAGGCTCTATCTTTACCAGATTGCCGGCCGCTTCAATATCCGCCACCAGCTTCTTGCGGCATTCCATGGTGGTCAGCCCTTCGTATGCGCCGCCAAGCTCGTTTATATGCCCATCGTCCGTGAACACGCGCATAACGGGCAGGTTACATCTTACGCCGACCTCAAAGTCGTTGGGATCGTGCGCGGGGGTGATCTTCACGGCGCCGGTGCCGAATTCCTTTTCAACGTATTCGTCTGCTACGATGGGTATTTCGCGCCCCACAACGGGGATAACTACGGTTTTACCAACTATGCCGGCATAGCGTTCGTCGTCCGGATGCACGGCTATCGCCGTATCGCCAAGAATGGTTTCGGGGCGGGTGGTAGCCACGGTTATGGAATAGCTGCCGTCGGGCGCATCATAGCGCACGTGCCAAAGGTGGCTCTGCTGCTCCTCGTATTCAACCTCCGCGTCGCTCAGCGCGGTCTTGCAATGCGGGCACCAGTTTATTATCCTGTCCCCGCGGTAAATAAGGCCCTTGTTGTAAAGGTCAACGAACACCTTGGTAACGGCCTTGGAGCAGCCTTCGTCCATTGTGAAGCGTTCGCGGTCCCAGTCGCAGCTGGCGCCAAGCTTCCTGAGCTGCTTTACTATCCTTCCGCCGTATTCCTTTTTCCAGTCCCACGCGCGCTGCAAAAACGCCTCGCGTCCTATGTCGCGCTTGTCAAGGCCTTCCTTGGCCATCTGCTCGATTATTTTTACCTCGGTAGCTATGGACGCATGGTCGGTGCCGGGCAGCCACAGCGTTTCAAACCCGGCCATGCGCTTGTAACGGATAAGCGCATCCTGCAGCGTTTCGTCTATTGCGTGGCCTATGTGCAGCTGACCGGTTATGTTCGGTGGGGGTATGACTATGCAATACGGCTCCTTGTCGGGATTAGGCTCGGCATGAAAATAGCCGTTCTTTTCCCATTTTTCATACAGCCTGTCTTCCACGCCCTGATGGTCGTAAGACTTTGGCATCTCCTTCATGGTACTCTCTCCTCCTGAAAAAATAGTTTGTTTGGTAAATTAAAAGGAGCTTCTGTCCCTGATTAAAGGACGGAAGCTCCGCGGTACCACCTTTGTTGGGCATAATATGCCCCGCTCTATGCGCCTTAACGCGGCGCGCACGTTTCGGACTACTGCTGTTTCATCCAAAATAGCTCCAAAGCGACCTTCCGCCAATCTTCGCAAGCAGCCCTTTCAGCCGGTGAAGCCGCATCTCTTTTGCAAAGGAGCTTGGCGTACTCCTCTTTTTCTGCGCTATTACTGTATTCTATGCGCTGATGCCTGCTTTGTCAAGCCGAAAACGGCATATTTTCATAACGCATTTGCATATGGCTTTTCCGCATGATAAAATGCAAGCATATTGAACGGAAAGGCGGCGAGCGGCATGAAGGCGTTACCGGGCGAATTTCTATCCCGTATGCAGGCGGAGCTGAAGGGCGACTACGCGGCATTTTTAGAAAGCTATAATAATGAAAGCGTGCGCGGGCTGAGGGCGAATACGCTCAAAGGGAACGCGGCTGCAATAGCCGCGCTTTGCCCCGTTAAGCTTGAAAAGGTTAATAACACGGCAGACGGTTTCCGCCTTATGGAAGCATGGGAAGGAGTGGGTTTAAGTCCCGTACACATGGCAGGGCTTATATATATGCAGGAGCCGAGCGCCATGCTGACCATTGCCATTGCGGATATACACCCGGGCATGAAGGTGCTGGATATGTGCGCGGCGCCCGGCGGCAAAACGGGAGCCGCAGCGGCAAGGCTAAACGGGCAGGGGCTTATAGTATCCAATGAAATAGTGCCAAGTCGCGCCAAAATACTCGAATCCACCGTTGAGCGCATGGGTATAGCTAACGCGGCGGTGATAAGCCGCAGGCCGGACGAGATTGCAAAAGCGATGCCGGAGTATTTCGACAGGGTGATAGTCGATGCGCCGTGCAGCGGGGAAGGCATGTTCAGGAAAGATGAGCGCGCAATAGAAGAATGGAGCGCGGAGCATGTTTCTTCCTGCGCCAACAGGCAGCGGCTTATACTTGAAAGCAGCGCGCAATGCGTTGCCAAAGACGGCATGCTGATATATTCCACCTGCACATTTTCACGCGAGGAAAACGAGGACAATATAGAGTGGTTCCTTAAAACGCATACGGATTTTGAACTTGCTGAGCAGCGTAGGCTTTATCCGCACACGTTCGCGGGGGAGGGGCACTTTGCCGCGGTGCTTAGACGAAAGGGCGGCAGCGTGCGCCCTTATGCGCCGCTGAAGCTTACCCCGTGCAAAGATAAGGCGTATGCCGAATTTATTAAAGATACGTTCACAGTGCCGCCCAAGGGCACGGCATATGCTTATCAAAACGGTGTGAACATAATTTCCGCGGAGCTGCCTGAAGCGATAGCGCCCATGCTCAGGCGCAGCGTTGGAGTTTATGCCGGAGAGCTGCAAAAGGGCCGCTTTGTGCCGCACCACACGCTGGTTATGGCGGAGCACGGCGGCGAATACGCCCGTATGCTGTCGCTTGACGAAAGCGACGCGCGCCTTGCGGCATATATGCGCGGGGAGGAGATAAACTGTCCTGAGGCTTGGCGCGGGTATTGCGCCGTGGCGTATCGTGATCACCCGATAGGCTGGGGCAAGGCGGTTGGCGGCAGGATGAAGAACCATCTTCCAAAGGGCTTGAGAGCATGGTGAACGGCATACTGAAATGCAATAAAATAATGGTTATAGGCTGCCCGGGCGGCGGCAAAAGCACGTTTGCAAGGGCATTGGGCGAAATAACCAAGCTGCCGGTATATCATTTGGATATGCTTTTCTGGAATGCGGACAAGACAAACGTAGACAGGGAAACGTTCCTTTTACGGCTTGGCAGCGTGCTTGAAAAAGACCGCTGGATAATAGACGGCAATTACAGCTTTTCAATGGAAATGCGGCTGAAGGAATGCGATGCGGTGTTCTTTTTGGATTACCCGGCGAAGGTATGCCTTGACGGGGTGCGCACGCGCATGGGCAAGCCGCGGCCTGATATGCCGTGGATAGAGCAGGAATATGACGAGGAGTTTATTCAATTCATAAAGAGCTTCAAAACGGAGCGCTGCCCGCAAATATATGCCCTGCTTGAAAAATACCGCGATAAGCCCAAGGTTGTTTTCAAGACACGCGCGGAGGCGGAGGAGTTTCTTGAAGCGGTAAGAGATAAAACAAAATAAAACAGCGGCACGGCGCATTGCACAGACATGCGTTGTGCGGTATAATTTCAAAAAATCGCACGATAGGCAGCAGGGAAGAAGGAGAAGCGTAAAAATGGAACTGAACGGAAAAATATGGCTTGCAAAGTCGGACGAAAAGGTGTTTCTTGAACCCAAAATGGCCAACCGACACGGCTTTATTGCCGGCGCAAGCGGCACGGGCAAAACAATAACGTTCAAGGTGCTGGCGGAGTCCTTTTCTCAGCTGGGCGTGCCGGTGTTCCTTGCGGACATAAAGGGAGACCTTGCCGGCATGTGCAAGGCGGGCGTGCACAGCGAAAGCATGGAAAAGCGCATAAATAAGCTTGGGATAGAGGATTGGCGCTACCGCGTGTTTCCAACGCGGTTTTGGGATATATACGGCGAATACGGCCACCCCGTAAGGACAACCGTAAGCGAAATGGGGCCGATGCTTTTGAGCAGGCTGATGGACCTGAGCGACGTGCAGAGCGACGTATTGAACCTTGTGTTCAAAATTGCGGACGATAAGGGGCTGCTGCTCATAGACATAAAGGATCTTAAGGCCATGCTGCGCTACGTTGGCGAAAACCGGGCGGATTTTTCCGCGGAATACGGAAACATGAGCGCGCAGAGCCTGGGCGCGATACAAAGGAGCCTTATAACGCTTGAGGATGAAGGCGGCGCGGAATTCTTCGGCGAACCGGCGATAGATATACGCGACTGGATGCAGCGCGATGAGCAGGGCAGGGGATACATAAACGTGCTGCACAGCGTGAAGCTTGTGCAGAATCCTACGCTGTATGCAACGTTCATGCTGTTTTTGATGAGCGAGCTGTTTGAAAAACTGCCGGAGCGCGGAGACGCCGAAAAGCCGGAGATGGTGTTCTTTTTTGATGAGGCGCATCTTTTGTTCAGCGACGCGCCGAAGGTGCTTGTGCAGAAAATCGAGCAGGTGGTGAAGCTTATCCGCTCAAAGGGCGTTGGCATATATTTCATTTCGCAAAGCCCGTCGGACATTCCGGACAGCGTGCTTGCGCAGCTTTCAAACCGCGTGCAGCATGCGCTCAGGGCATATACGCCAAGCGAACAGAAGGCTGTAAAGACCGCCGCGCAGACATTCCGCGCAAATCCCGCGTTCGATACGCAAACGGCAATAATGGAACTTGGCGTTGGCGAGGCGCTTGTATCCTGCCTGGATGAAAACGGCGTGCCGGGCATAGTGCAGCGCGCGTTCATACTGCCGCCGCAAAGCCGCATGGGCACCATTACGGACGAGGAGCGCCGCGCTGTTATAGACGCAAGCGACATGAAGCATAAATACGACAAGGCGATAGACAACTTCTCTGCCTACGAATACTTTGAACAGCAGAACGGGGAGCCGGAAAAGGATGAGGAACGGGCGGCAAAGCAGGCGGAGCGGGAGGAAAAGAAGGCCGCAAGGAACGCCAAAAAGCCAACGGCCGCAGCAAAAACGGTTAAAAAGAAAAAGTCCGCCGCAAGCAAGGCAATGACCCGCGTTACAAACAGCGCCATGAGCACCATAGGCCGCGAGCTTGGCCGCTCCATAATACGGGGCATATTCGGTTCAATAAAATAAGGGGGGAACGGGCATGAAGGAAAACAAGAGGCTTGTAAGCGAAGTTATAAAGGACATAGAGCACGACATGACGGACGAGGAGATACTTAGCCTGCTTGCAAGCAGCAAAGTATCCGAAAACACAAGCAAATCGGCAAAGGAGGAATACTCGTTCGGCCAGCGCATGGCGGATAAAATAGCAAAGTTTGCGGGAAGCTGGGGCTTCATATTCTCATTTGTAGCGGTGCTGATACTTTGGATGGCGGTGAACATATTATTGGCGGACGGCGCGTTTGACGCATATCCGTTCATATTGCTCAACCTTGTGCTGTCCTGCGTGGCGGCAATACAGGCGCCGCTGATAATGATGAGCCAGAACCGGCAGGAGGAAAAGGACCGCCGACGCGCCGAGAACGACTATAAGGTCAACTTAAAGACGGAAATAATGATAGAGGACATGCACAATAAGCTTAACCGCATACTGTCGCAGCAGGAAAAAATATTGGCATACATAAAGGCGCAGGAGGAGAAAGAAGAGAGCAAGAACGCATAAGTCGTTTTCTTTCGCCGCATATGCACACATTTCGCTCCCGATGAGTACTATATCTTAGAATTGCCCATCGGGGCGAATAACAAGGAGGAAAGCATATGTGTAGCTCTTGCAACGGAAACAACTGGTGGTGGATAATAATACTTATCCTGCTTGCCGGCGGCTTCAGCAATAACGACTGCGGCTGCGGCTGCAACAATGACTGCGGCTGCAACGGGAACAACTGGTGGTGGATAATAATACTTATCCTGCTCGCCGGCGGTTTCAGCAACAATGGCTGCGGCTGCGACAACGGCTGCGGCTGCAACAACAATAATTCCGGCTGCGGCTGCGGCTGCAACTAAGCATATCCCTGCGCGGCATACGCGCGGAATATACAAAGAGCGGGGGCAAATATCCCCGCTCCTTTTGCGTGCGTTAAGCGCTGCTTTAATCAGTTGTTTCCCGCACCGTGCTTCATTGCATGGGCGCAGATGGCTTCGTAGGTTTCCTGGCTTATGTCGTGCTCTATTTTGCATGCGTCCTTTTCCGCGGTTATTTCGTCTATGCCCAGGCTCACAAGGAACTTTGTAAGCGTATGGTGCCTGTCCAGCATTTTTGATGCTATCTCCATGCCGCTGTCTGTCAGCGTTATAAGCCCGTCTACATCCATTGTGATGTAGCCGTTTTCCCTCAAACGCTTGGTGGTATAGGTAACGCTCGGCTTGGTCACGCCCAAATATTCGGCAATGTCTATGGAGCGAATGTAACCGCGCCTGTTTTTCATTATAAGCATAGCCTCAAGGTAGTCCTCTGATGCCCTAAGTATTTTCATGCAGCTTTGCGCCGTCCTCTCAATAAACTACTTATTAAGTTAACACACACTCGGCGAAAAAGCAAGCGTTCAGGCAATAAAGCAAAAAATGTTCAAAAGGGGGTTGACATATAAGGTTAGAGGTGTTAAACTATGCCACGGTTAAAGAAGTTTAACCTAATGAAATTAACATTAGTTAAACAAAGTTAACCATTATTTTTTCATCAACGGTTAGCGTACACTAACCTTGGGATGAGGAGGAGAGAACATGATGCCGCTTACGCTTGCAAATATGGGCGAAGAACAGATAATCCGTAAGGTGGGCGGAAGCCCGGAGGTGAAGAAGCACCTTGAGGATATGGGCTTTGTCCCCGGCGGGAACGTTACGGTGGTGTCCGCTTTGGGCGGCAACGTAATAGTTAAGGTAAAGGAAGCCCGCGTAGCCATAAGTGAAGAGATGGCGCGCAAAATAATGATTTGATTAAATTTAAATAAATCAACCAAACCAAACTGACAAAAGGAGAGGACAGCAATGAAAACGCTTAGAGACGTTAAGATCGGCGAGACTGCGAAGGTAGTGAAGCTGCACGGCGAAGGCCCCGTAAAGCGCCGTATCATGGACATGGGCATCACCAAAGGCACGGAAGTTTTCGTGCGCAAGGTGGCGCCGCTGGGTGACCCGATGGAGGTTACCGTGCGCGGTTACGAACTGAGCCTGCGCAAGGCGGACACCGAAATGATAGAAGTTCAGGAATAATTTTTTGTTACAAGGTTAGAATGACTTAACCGAAAGGAGCAGAACATGGCAATAAAGATAGCCCTTGCGGGCAACCCGAACTGCGGCAAAACGACGCTGTTCAACGCGCTCACCGGCTCCAACCAGTTCGTGGGTAACTGGCCGGGCGTAACGGTTGAAAAGAAGGAAGGCAGGCTGAAGAAGCACGACGACGTTATCATAATGGACCTGCCCGGTATTTACTCCCTTTCCCCTTACACCCTTGAGGAAGTTGTTGCGCGTAACTATTTGATAACCGAAAGGCCGGACGCGATACTGAACATCATCGACGGCACCAACCTTGAGCGTAACCTTTACCTCACCACACAGCTTACCGAGCTTGGTATCCCCGTGGTGATAGCCATCAACATGATGGACGTTGTAAAGAAGAACGGCGACAAGATAAACGTGAGCGAGCTTTCCCGCCAGCTTGGCTGCGAGATAGTTGAAATATCCGCCCTGAAGGGCACCGGCGTTATGGAAGCGGCGGAGGCTGCGGTAAAGGCCGCCAAGTCCACCAAGACCGTGCCGATGCACACCTTCTCCGGCCCCGTGGAGCATGCCATTGCGCATATTGAAGAAGCGGCTGTGCATAACATGAGCGCCGAACAGCAGCGCTGGTACGCCATAAAGATTTTCGAGCGCGATGATAAGGTGCTTGAGAAGCTGAACATTCCCGCCGATACCATGAACCATATCAAGCAGGACATAGCGGCGGCTGAAAAAGAGCTGGACGACGACGCCGAATCCATAATCACCAACGAGCGTTACGTCTACATTGCGGAGATAATAAAGAGCTGCTACAAGAAAAAGAATGCCGGCAGCCTTTCCACCTCCGATAAGATAGACAAGATCGTGACCAACCGCTGGCTGGGCCTGCCCATATTCGCGCTGGTAATGTTCCTTGTTTACTACATCTCCATGGTCACCGTAGGTGCTGCGGCTACCGACTGGGCAAACGACGGCCTGTTCGGCGATGGCTTCCATCTGTTCGGCATTGGCAGCGCTCAGTATGAAGAAGTGAGCGAAGAATACGGCAACGCCATGAACGCCATCAACGCCTTCGTTGAGATCGATACCGAGGCTGACGACTTCGATGAAGCCGCTGCCCTTGAAGAGATAAAGAACTTCGTTCCCGAATCCACCACCGGCACCGTTGAGGTAGAGGATGAGGAGACCCTGGCCGTTGACGAGCTGACCGCTTACTACGACGCGATCCCCGCCGGCGAGGAAAAGTACGATAACGTTGTTCCCGTGACCTATGTTGACGCGGCTGCTTATATTGAAAAAAACGGCTTTGAAGAGCCCGATCCCGCCAACTACGGCGTGTGGGTACCCGGCGTCCCCGTGCTGGTAGGCAACGCGCTTGAAAGCGCAAACGCCGCCGAGTGGCTGCAGGGCCTGATACTTGACGGTATCGTCGCCGGCGTTGGCGCGGTGCTTGGCTTCGTGCCTCAGATGCTGGTGCTGTTCCTGCTGCTCGCCTTCCTTGAGGCCTGCGGCTACATGGCCCGTATCGCATTCGTACTGGATAGGGTGTTCCGCAAGTTCGGCCTTTCCGGTAAGTCCTTCATTCCTATGCTCATCGGCGTTGGCTGCGGCGTTCCCGGCGTAATGGCCAGCAGAACCATAGAGAACGAGCGCGACAGGCGCATGACCATAATGACTACCACCTTTATCCCCTGCGGCGCTAAGGTGCCCTTTATCGCCATGATAGCCGGCGCAATGTTCGGCGGCTCCGCCCTGGTATCCACCAGCGCTTACTTCATCGGCATGGCCGCGATAGTCGTATCCGGCATAATGCTCAAAAAGACCAAGATGTTCGCAGGCGAACCCGCTCCCTTCGTTATGGAGCTGCCTGCTTACCATTGGCCCACCCTTTCCAACGTGCTCAGGAGCATGTGGGAGCGCGGCTGGAGCTTCATAAAGAAGGCCGGCACGATAATACTGCTCTCCACCATACTGGTTTGGTTCACCACTTACTTCGGAGTAGTGGACGGCACGTTCAGAATGCTTGCCGAGGACGAGATAGACTACTCCATACTGGCTGCTATCGGCAACACCATCGCCTGGATATTCACCCCGCTCGGATGGGGCAACTGGCAGGCTACCGTCGCTTCCATCACCGGCCTTGTTGCTAAGGAAAACATAGTCGGTACCATGGGCATACTGTACGGCGGCGGCGACGGCACCACCTATCAGAACATAGCGGCTGCCTTCACCGGCATCAGCGCCTACTCCTTCCTGGTATTCAACCTGCTCTGCGCGCCTTGCTTCGCCGCCATCGGCGCCATCAAGCGCGAGATGAACAGCGCCAAGTGGACCTGGTTCGCCATCGGTTATCAGTGCGGCTTCGCCTATGTAATCGCGCTTATGATAAACCAGTTTGGCAATGCCATAACCGGCAACACCAATGTTATCGGCCTTGTATTCGCTCTTGCGCTGCTGGCCGGCATGATCTACATGCTTGTGAAGCCCTATAAGGAAGCTACCAAGCTGACCACCAACGTAAAGGTCTGATAGGCCCAAACGATATAAACCATCACGATCATTATTCTAAAAGAAGGAGGGATCCTCATGATGAACTGGTTTGCGGAAAACCTTGGAACAATAATCATTACACTTGTGCTTGCGGGTGTGGTTGTGCTGATATGCGCCTACCTGATAGGCCAAAGGAAGAAGGGGAAGTCCTCCTGCGGCTGTAATTGCGCAAATTGCGCCATGCACGGCAAGTGCCATTCCCGGCGGTAAAACCAAAATGCGGGGGAGATGCGATTCGCGGCGTCTCCCTCGCGCTCTATAAAACAAAACAGGCTGAAGGAGGACATAGGGCCACATGGAAAAATGCATAAACGAACAGGCAAAGCAGCTTACGCCCTCCGCAATCAAATATCTTATGGCAACGGCTCAGCTGTGCAGCGCCGGTGAAGGCGCCCGCTGCGTGGACGTGGCGGCGCGGCTGAACGTATCAAAGCCCAGCGCACACGCAATGATACAGAATCTTTGCTCGCTTGGTCTTGCCACCCAAAAGCGCTATGGCATAGTGCGCCTTACGCCGGAAGGCGAAGCGCAGGCCAAACTGTGCGAAGCGTGCTACGCTCCGCTTTATGAGCGGATGCATGCGGCGCTGGCGCTTGACGAGGAGCTTTGCCGCAGCGTTGCGCTGAACGTGCTTTCGCAGTCCTATGAAAGAATAGACGAGCTTGCCGAAAGCCTTAACACGGAAAATACTGCATACCCAATGAAGGAGATGTATTCATTATGATAAAGACCACACTCAGAATAGACGGAATGATGTGCGGCATGTGCGAAGCGCATGTGAACGACGCCATCCGCGCCCGCTTCAACGTGAAAAAAGTAACATCGTCCCATGCCAAGGGCGAATGCGTAATACTGTCCGAAGAGGCTTTGGACGAAACCGCCCTGCGCGCGGCAATAGCCGGCACGGGATACGAACTGAAGTCACTCAATTCCGAAGAATATAAGAAAAAAGGTTTCCTCGGCCTGTTCGGAGGCTAAGGAGAACAATAGGCGTCCGTACTCAGATCCTCCTGAATAAACTGAACGGACACAATAGATTTTGCGGCTCTTTGCTTAAAATGCCATCGGGGCAGGTGGCGTATTGGCGGAGAGCTGCTCTTTTTATGCGCCGCTGCATATGCTATAATAAATCCAAAGCCGGAATTATGATTGGAGGATGAGCCATGGCATACCGCGCCGCCATATGCGACGACTGCGCAGCGGACGCGCAATTTGTGAGTGAAATACTTAAGGCCTGGGCAGATGAGCGCGGGGCGGAGGTGAATGCGGAAATATATCCGTCCGCCGAAAGCTTTTTGTTTGCGTATGACGAAAACAAGGCTTACGACATGCTGCTGCTGGATATTGAGATGGGCGGCATGGACGGCGTGAGCATGGCGCGGCGCGTGCGTGCGGGGAACAAAACCGTGCAGATAATATTCATAACCGGATACAGCGACTATATTGCCGAAGGCTACGATGTGGCGGCGCTGCATTACCTTATGAAGCCCGTGAACAGGGAAAAGCTGTTCGGCGTGCTTGACCGCGCCGCGGAGCGGCTTAAAACAAGCCAGCGCTGCCTGAATTTGGACATGGGTGGGGAGATGGTGCGCATACCGCTTTATGAAATACGCTATATCGACGTTAGGCAGAATTACGTTACCGTGCATGCGGAGCATGAGTATACCGTTAAGCGCACGCTGAACGAATTTGAAAAGGAGCTTGACAGCGGCTTTACTCGCGTTGGGCGCAGCATGATAGTCAATCTTAACCGCATACGCCGCGTTACCAAGGCGGAGGTGATGCTCAACGACGGCACGGCGCTGCCGCTGCCACGCGGCGCATATGAGCCGCTGAACCGCGCAATAATCCAGAATACATGAGGTGAACGGCATGAAGTTCATATCAAGGCAAATAGATAAGCGCATAGCCGCATATCAGCGGGAACTGATAGACACGCATTATAAAGAGGTGGACAATATGTATCGCCAAATGCGCGGCTGGCGGCACGATTACCGCAACCATATACAAATGCTGAAGGCGCTTGCGGCAAAGGGCGACATGAACGGCATAAACGATTATCTGAATATGCTGGATACCGATTTGAATACGGTGGATCTGGCCGTAAAGACGGGCAACCCCATGGCGGACGCGATAATAAACAGCAAAATATCATTGGCAAAGGCCAAGGGTATAAAGGTGGAAATAGACGCGCATATTCCCGTTAAGCTTAAAATGAGCGAGCTTGATTTGTGCTGTATAATAGGCAATTTATTTGACAACGCGATAGAGGCAAGCCTTCCGCTTGACGAAAAGGACAGGCTTATCCGCGTATATATGGACATGAAGAATACTCAGCTTTATATATCCTTCACCAACTTTACGGCCGTAGGCAAGCAGAAAAAGATAGGCGCGCGCTTCGCCACAACAAAGGGCGAGGGCCACGGCTTCGGCCTTGTAAGGGTGGATACGATTGTTGAACGCCTTGGCGGGTACCTGAGCCGGAACAGCGAGGACGGCGCCTTTACCACCGAAATACTCATTCCGCAGGAGTAATATGCATT
>UMFE01024252.1_pt1 | contig 13831 bp, 12 predicted proteins | sample 1964911 | NCBI WGS metagenome assembly UMFE01 (sample SAMEA4836036, study PRJEB28245) | human gut metagenome | biome: gut microbiome; material: fecal sample | place: Denmark | collected 2008
GTGGTCGAGGATTGCCGCGACGGCTTTATTTACTGCGAACAGCGAAATAAATTCTTTAAGGGTGACACTCTCGAAAGCCTCGAGCCGGGGAAAAAGCCGCAGAGCTTTGTCGTGACGGAGCTTTTTGATGAAAACGGCGAACCCATAGACAGCACGCCGAGAGCCATGATGAAATTCAAAATACGCTCCGATTTAAAATTTGTTCCCGGAACGATCCTCAGAAAACAAAATATAAAATAAAACACACGCTTCCGTTCAATAATAAAACGGGAGCGTTTTTTTGTTTTTTGAGGTGAATTATGAACAAGCGAGTTTGTGCCCTTTTCTTTTTGTTGTGTCTGTCGTTCGGCGTGCTTTTTGTAAAAATGGCGGAGCTTTGCGGCGGTAACGTGTCGGATGTCGCCGCATCAAAAAATACCGTCGGCGTGACGGTGGCTTCGTCAAGGGGCAACATTTACGACTGTAAAATGCGTCCGCTTGTCAATTGCGATACCGTTTTAAAGGCGGCGATAAAGCCGTGTGAGGAGTCATTGTCCTCTATCCGGGTCATTGTCCCCGAAAGCGAAATACCTTTTGTTTATTCGACTTTGTCTCAGGGGAAAATAGCGGTTTGTGCGTCAAATGCCGTTTTTGACGAAAAAAACATAAAGACGGCAAAAACGGTGGTGCGATACGGTGAAAACAGCCTTGCGCCGCACATAACCGGATATATCGACGGCGACGGAAACGGCGTTTCGGGAATTGAAAAGTGCTACAACGATATACTTTTGTCGTATTCGGGAACTCTGAAGGCAAGGTGTGGCGCGGCGGCTTCGGGAAAATTGCTTGAGGGCGCGGAGATTACATTTTTAAAGGATGGGTATATGTCGGCCGGCGGAGTGGAGCTCACAGTTGACAGAGATATACAAAAGCTGTGTGAATCGGCTCTCGAAAAATTTGACATCGACAGCGGTGCGGTCGTTGTTCTCGACAGCGCCACATCCGAAATAAGGGCAATGGCGAGCACACCGTCGTTTGACCGAAATGCGCCCGAAAAAAGTCTAAACGACTCATCTTCTCCGTTTCTTAACAGAGCGATAACTCCGTACTCAGTAGGCTCGGTTTTTAAAGCGGTTGTCGCCTGTGCCGCCTTGGAAAACGGAATTCCGACAAGTTACAGCATCGTCTGCAACGGTAAATACGACTTGAACGGAGAAATATCGTTCGGCTGCTTTAAAAAGACGGGGCACGGCAATATGAATATGTATTCGGCTATGGCGGAGTCATGCAATCCGTATTTTATAAGTCTTGCGCTTAAAACGGGCAAAGAAAACATTTGCGCCATGGGTGAAAATCTCGGGCTCGGTCAAAAAATCGAGCTTGCGGACGGTTGGGAGACAAAGTCCGGTATTATGCCGTCCGCCGACAGCTTGATTTCTGAGGCGGATTTGTGCAACCTCGCATTCGGTCAGGGTAAATTGCTTGCTTCACCGCTGCAAATGTCCGCCGTGTATGCGGCGGTGGCAAATAACGGAGTGTATCGCGCGCCCTCTCTTATGAAAGCCGTAACGGATGAGACCGGAAAGGAAATCAAAAGGGCGGAGCTGCCCGTTCCGAGGCGTGTAATGAGCGTTGATACGGCAAAAACAGTTACCGAGCTTTTACGCGAAACCGTTGTGTCCGGCAGCGGAAAAAGGGCGGAAACCGAGTATTTTGACGCCGCAGGCAAAACGGCAACGGCGCAAAGCGGCTGGTTTGACGAGAACGGAAATGAAGTGACGCACTCGTGGTTTTGCGGATTTTTTCCGTATGATTCGCCGCGCTATGTCATCACCGTCTTTAAAGAAAACGGTGCGGGCGGTGCCTTAGACTGCGCTCCGGTGTTTAAATACATTGCCGACGGAATTAAAAGATAACTTGTGCTGATTCGGCACAAAAGCTTTATTTTCTGTTCCGTAATGTTATTATTTTCCCATAATGTATCGGGGGAATGAGTATGAAGAACGAAGGGAAAAACGCAAAACACGGCTTTAAAATTATGACGGCCGTAATTACCGTATGCGCCGTTTTGTGTACGGTGTTTTCCGCGATGTCACTTGTGCTGCTGTATAAAGACCATATTATGCTGAAGAAATACGGAGATTTTGTGTCCTATGAAAATTCGACGAAAAACGAAGGCGAAAAAGACGGTTTTTATCTTGTGACCAAGGAAGCAAAAGCCGAAGGTGAGTCCGATACGGCCGCAAACGCCGAAACCGAGAGTGCGGCGGCATCCTCTGCCGCAGGGCAGACTTCGGCCTCGACTCCGGTCGGCGTAAATTCACAAAAAAGCTCCGGTGACGCACAGCCCTCCGAAGGCACATATACAGTAAACGTGAACACCAAAAAAATTCACTCTCCGTCATGCTCCTACGCTATGAGGACGTCCTCGGAAAACAAAAAAGAGATTTCCGCCTCTGAGTTTTCCTCGTATCTCAATAACGGGTACAGCGTCTGCTCCAAATGCAATGCCGGCAGATAGTTCAAATATTCTTTTCGACCCGAAATACTCGACACATCGAAAGAGTTTGTCATCAAACCGCATTGCGCCGACGGCTTCGGAATTTTACGCATAGTCATTTTCAACAATGCAAAAAATGACAAAACTGTGTGCTTTAAAGCCTTAATCTAACCGATTTTACAAAATGAAAAACTTTTTTTGTGAAAAATGCAAACTAAATTTTTAAAATATCAATTTTTAGCTTGCAAAATCTTAAAAGATTGTGTAAAATACATAATATATGATTTGTGAAATTGTATAAAAGTGCAGACGGGAAAATTTGCATTGCCGTTTCGGCTTAAAGCAGAGTGCGGCAGGGAGGTTTTCACCGGAGAAAAAAGATAGATGGAGGTTTTATCAATGTCGAACAGATTGTTCCAGGGTATTGTGCATCAGCTCACAGACAGTATCGACCGTACTATAGGTGTTATAGACGAGTCGGGTACCATTATTTCCTGCAGCGAACTCGGTAAGATAGGCGAGGTGCTCTCAACCGAGGTTACCGCGGTTTTCAGCGGAACGGAGGTTATATCGGTAGACGGGTATTCTTATAAGCCGTTCGGTGCGCGTATGCACCCCGAATATGCCGTATTTGTTTCGGGCGAAGACGACCTTGCCTTGAAATATCTCTCAATGCTTGCCGTAACACTCTCAAGCATTAAGCAGTATTATGATGAAAAATACGACCGCGCAAACTTTATCAAGAACGTAATTCTTGACAACATACTGCCCGGTGATATTTATCTCAAGGCGAGAGAGCTTCATTTTAACAATGACGTGTCACGCGTCGTAATTCTCATAAGAATTACCGAGCATATAGATATTTCCGCTTATGATATAATTCAGAACCTGTTCCCGGATAAGACCAAGGATTTCGTAATAAACCTTAACGAGACAGATATTGCCCTTATCAAAGAGGTTAAGCCGAATATCGACACAAAGGATCTCGAAAAGCTTGCACGCTCGATAGCCGACGGTCTCGGAACGGAGTTCTATTCTCACGTTCTTGTCGGCATAGGTACTACGGTTGAGGGAATAAAGGATCTTGCACGCTCATTCAGAGAGGCTCAGGTTTCTCTTGAGGTTGGCAAGGTGTTCGACACCGAAAAGAGCATTGTGAGCTATGACAATCTCGGTATTGCGAGACTTATATATCAGCTTCCCACAACTCTTTGCGATATGTTCTTAAAGGAGGTTTTCAAGCGCGGCTCTATCGACAATCTCGATCAGGAAACGCTCTTTACAATTCAGAAGTTCTTTGAAAACAACCTCAACGTATCCGAAACCTCAAGAAAGCTCTTTGTACACAGAAATACTCTTGTATATCGTCTTGAAAAGATTAAAAAGCTCACGGGCCTTGACCTTCGCGAGTTCGACGACGCAATAGTATTTAAAGTAGCTCTTATGGTTAAGAAATATCTTGATTCAAGCCCCGTCAAGTATTAAAGAAAAGTAATTTTTCGTGCGCTGTTGCGAATGGGGAAATTGCACAATGTTACAAGTGGGATTTTGTCTAAAGTGCGCGAATATAATTTACCATATTACAAAATGGTTACAAACTTGACGTTCTATGCTATAATTAAAGGCGGTATTATGAGTGATTATACTCATTTTGCCGCCTATATTTTTTATAGCGGTTGTGTAGAGTCTCTGCCCGTCGGTATTAAACTTTACGGCAGAGTTCAGCGGTGGGAATATTGTGAAAAGCAGAGGTATGTTCTAAGTGATTGAATTTAAAAATGTATCAAAAACTTACGATAACGGGACCGAAGCGCTTAAAGATGTCAATATCAAGATAAACGACGGAGAATTTGTCTTTGTGGTCGGCTCATCGGGAGCCGGCAAGAGTACGTTTCTCAAGATAATGATGCGCGAGCAGGTGCCTAACAGCGGTTCTGTTATCATAAACGGTTATCATCTTAACAATTTAAAGAAAAAAGAGATTCCTCTTTTCAGAAGGACTCTCGGTATAGTATTCCAGGATTTCAGACTTATCCCGACCATGACGGTGTTTGACAATGTCGCATTTGCGATGCGCTGCATCGGTGCCAAGGAAAAGGAAGTCAGAAAACGCGTGCCTTATATACTCAGCCTTGTAGGACTTGCATCCAAGGCGAGAAATCTGCCGACGGAGCTGTCGGGCGGCGAGCAGCAGAGAGTTGCGCTCGCGCGTGCGCTTGTAAATAATGCGGGGCTTATAATTGCGGATGAGCCTACGGGCAACATCGACCCCGAAATGTCTTACGAAATAGTTGACCTTTTAAACCATATAAACGCAAACGGAACCACCGTGGTAATGGTAACTCACGAGCATAATCTCGTCCGTCATTTCCACCACAGGGTTATTACAATAGAGCAGGGCGCCGTGGTTTCGGACTCCGAAGACACCGAGGCTCTTCCCGATGATTACGCCACCATCGAAAGAGATTATGCTTCCGACGCGTCAAATGCGGAAAGAGCGGCGGCAGCCGCGGCTGCGGTTCAGAACATTGCCTCCTCGGAGACGGTGGAGGACCGTGTGGCCAAGCAAAAGGAAGACAGCATCAGCCCGTTTTATGTTCAGCCGAATTCGGACGCCGACCTTGAAAAGTTTATGGCGACATACGGCGTGGATTCGGATTCCTCCGATGATGACGTTGATTACTCAAAGTATCTCGACGCCATTGAAAAAAAGACCGGAGGTGACAACAGGTGAAAGGGACAAGCTTAAAATATCTTACGCACGAGGGCTTCCGCAATGTGTGGGTCAATCGCCTTATGTCATTGGCATCGGTAACCGTGCTTATGGCATGTCTTATAATTATGGGCGCGGGCATAATGATATATTTTAATATTAACAATGTAGTCGACAAGGTGCAGTCACAAAATGTAGTAATGGTCTATGTTGCCGACGATGCCACAGAGGACGAAACAACACAGATAGGTACCTCGCTTAAAGGCATAAGCAATGTTGAAAGCTGCGAATTTGTGCCGAAGGAAGTTGCGTTCCAGGAGCAGATACAGAGCATGGGCGGCGACGCGGCTCTGTTTGAGGGCTTTGACGAAATTCCGCTTCCCGACGCATATAAGGTCACGGTAAAGGATTTATCACAGTTTGAAAACACCGTTTCTCAGATAAAGCAGATAAACAAAGTCGATTCGGTGCGAGAAAACAGCGACCTTGCAAGCAAGCTTTTGTCTCTTCGCCATGCGGTTTCGATAGTCAGCGTGGGGCTTGTTGTAATGCTGTTCCTTGTTGCGCTTTTCATAATTTCAAACACAATACGCATAACGATGTTCTCAAGAAAGCTTGAAATTTCAATAATGAAGGCAGTAGGTGCCACAAATTGGTTCATTCGTTGGCCGTTTATGATAGAGGGTATGATACTCGGTACGATTTCCGGCATAGTATCCTTGGGAGTTCTGTGGGGACTTTATGCAGTAGCCGAAAAAGTGTTCGCACAGACCCTCTCGTTAATCGGCTTTTCGCTCGTACCGTTCAGCGAGTACTGGTGGCAGATACTTCTCGTATTTGTTGCAATAGGATTGTTTACAGGAGGTTTCGGAAGTCTTGTTTCGATGGCTAAATACCTGAAAGAGCAAGGGAGCGTGGTCTCTGATGACTAAAAACGGTCTCAAAAGAGCTTTGAGCCTTTTACTGTCGGTAATATTCGTTTTTTGCGCGTCATTTTTACCGGCTTCCGCGGCGGATTCCAAGGAGGATTTGGAAAACAAAATCGCGGCTGCCGAGGCAAAGAAAAAACAGAATGAGCAAAAAATAAAGGATTTGCAAAATAAAATCGACGGTGCCAAAGAGTCGAACGGCTATTCCTCGGAACAGATTGACGCTTTGCAGGAACAGCTTGACACGTACCAAAGTCAAATAACGGAGCTTAACAGTCAGATAGGCGACAAAAACGCCGTTATAAACGATTATCAAAAAGAAATAGACTCTCTGCAAAAGAACATAGACGAGGCAAGCGAGAGCATAGAAGCTCAGACAAAGACCGTAAACGATACATATAACCTTTTAAAGGAGAGACTTCGCGCGGCATATATGGCAGGCGAAAGTTCCACTCTTGAGGTGCTTCTTACGGCAAGTGATTATGAGGGCTTCCTCACAAGGCTTGAGCTTTTAAGTAAAACCACAAAGCATGACAGGCAGCTTATGAAATCTTTGCAGGATGATATTGCAAAGCTTAACGACACAAAGGAGCTTCTGTCGTCTAGTCAGCAGGAAGTAAAGGCTAAGCAGACCGCCGTAGAGTCGGAAAAGGCGGATATTGTTTCGTCTAAAACGCAGGTGCAGTCGCTTTACAATACCGTAGATTCAAAGCAGTCTACCCTTGAAAAGCAGGTTGCACAGCGAAATGCATATATCTCGTCTCTCAGTGCAGGCTCCAAGGAATTAGAAAACGAGAATAAAAAAATACAGGCTGCGAAAGACAGCTACGATAAAAAGCTTGCGGAACTGGCGAAAAATGCGTCGCAGGGCACCGGCGAATTGCCAAAGCCCGGCGGCAATACAGGCGGCAATACAGGCGGAAACGCGGGCGGCAATACCGGTGGAAATACAGGCGGTTATACGGTATCTCCCAAGGGTATGATTTGTCCGCTTCAGTATCCAAACGTAACCATATCGGCAGGCTGGTACGGCTACCCGAATCACAAGGGTATTGATTTTACCACAAGGGGTGCAACCGGCAATACATACGGTAAAGAGATCAGAGCCGCGGCTGACGGTAAGGTTCTTTCCGCCGAATATCATTCGAGCTGGGGCAATAACGTCTTTATTGACCACGGCAACGGCGTTTGCACAAGATACGCTCATTGCAGCGTTATGAAGGTAAGCAAGGGGCAAACGGTAAAGCAGGGGCAGGTTATAGCTCTTGTAGGCAATACGGGTAACGTAAGTCCCGCGCCGACGCCGGCAAATCCGCACGCCGGGGCGCATCTTCACTTTGAGGTCTGGATAAACGGCACAAGGGTAAATCCCGCGCCGTATCTTCCGTAATTTTTAAAGGGGTAAATCCGGTATTAAAGGAGTTCTTTTTATTTTGAAGCATCAGAAGAAAGCATTTATACGCATTATTTCCGTTACATTAATAACAGCTATGTTGTTTTCCGTGACGGCGTTTTCGGGCTCGGCTTCGTCCGTGCAGGATCAGATAGACGAGCTTGAAAGCAAAATAAATGCCAATAATAATAAAATCAGCGATAATAAGGCGTCCGTAAACGATTTGCTCAATCAGATTTCCGATATGCAGGCTCAGCTTGATGTTTACAACGCCAAGATAACCGACCTTAACAAGCAAATAGCGGCAAAGGATGAAATTATCAACAACTATCAGGCGGAAATCGACAGACTTCAAGCCGAAATAGACGCCGCAAATATTCAAATAGAAACACAGACAGCCGCTGTCAACGTAACATACGACGTACTTAAAGCGAGACTTCGCTCGGCATATAAGGCAGGCGAAAGCTCGGCGCTTGAGGTACTTCTCGGCTCCGGCGACTATGCGAGCTTTTTGACAAGACTTGAGCTGCTCAAACGTGTTTCGGAGCATGATAATGAGCTTGTAAAGGGTCTGCAGGAAGAAATTAATGAGCTTAACAAAACAAAAGAACAGCTCTCCTCCGATCAGCAGTCACAGCAGGAAAAACAGTCTGAAATAGTTAACGAAAAGGCCGCCATAGAGTCTGCTCGCGCAGAGGTCAAGAGCGTTTACAATACCCTTGACGCAAAGCAGTCACGTCTTGAAGCTCAGGTGAAGTCGCTCAAATCAATGATTTCAAGCCTCGATTCGCAGAATGACGCTTATCAGGCCAAGATGGATAAACTCGAAGCGCAGTCAATCAGCAATACCACGGGTTCTTCGGGTAACGGTGTGCTCTCAAGCGGCATGAGCTTTCCGCTCACGTGCAATTATTACGTTTCACAGCACTACGGCCACAACGGCCACAAGGGCGTTGACATAGCCGGTGCAAATATAAACGGTCAGCCCGTATACGCCGCGGCAGGCGGTACGGTAATTTCCGCCTCGTATCACTCAAGCTGGGGCAACAACGTGCTTATAGACCACGGCAACGGCGTGTGGACAAGATATGCGCACCTCAGCAGCATAGGCGTCAGCGCGGGTCAAACCGTATCGCAGGGTCAGTATATAGGCAAGGTCGGCTCCACCGGCAACTCCTCGGGTCCGCACCTTCATTTTGAGGTCTATGTAAATAAAAATCGAGTAAATCCCGAGCCGTATATCGGTCTTTGATAAAACCCCCGAAAGAGAGGCGTTCATTTGAACAGGAAAATATCCCTGGGCCTTGCGCTCGCATTGATATTCGTGGCTATGGCAGGCTCTGTGGCAGGTACCATGGCTGTGTCAATGAAAATGTACAATTCAATAATCAAAGATCTCCCGAAGCGTTCACAGACTTATTCGCTTTTAGCGGAGATAGACGACGTTATCCGCACCAATTACTACGGCGAGATTAACGAAACGCTTTTAAACGCGGATATGGCAGAGGGCTTTGCAAACGGCGTAGGCGACAGCTACAGCTATTATATGACCGCGTCCGAGTATGACGTATATAAAAATGAGATGAACGGTCAGAAAATGGGCGTCGGCATAATTCCGGCGTTCAACGAGGACGATATGTGCCTTTACGCGGCAGAGGTCTCCGACGGTTCTCCGGCGGCACTTAACAATATGACTAAAGGTGACCGTATAGTTACCATAGATGAAGAGGAAGTCACGGTTTATAACTATAAAGAGCTTGTAAAAAAGCTTGAGGGCGAAAAGCTCTCGTCCGTAAATGTTGCGTTTATTCATGACGGTAATCTCGTTGCCGCAAATATGGTAAAGGGCTACACCGCGCAGACTGTTTATTATGAGACGGTAGGCGAGGTGGGTTATGTTAAAATAACCGATTTTTATTCGACCACCGCATCGCAGCTCAAAAATGCCGTAAATACGCTTATAAAGCAAGGCGTGAGCGGCGTTATAATAGATTTGCGGGCGGTCTCGAACGGAACCGTAGAGTATGCGGCAGACGCGCTTGATGTGCTAGTTCCTGTGGCAAGCGACGGAACAAAGGCACTCGCTACCGCCGTTGATAAAAACGGTGAAGCCATAGAGACCTTTACATCGGACGCCGACAGCATAAATGTGTCCACAGTGATACTTGTCGATAAAGATACCTCCGGGCCCGCGGAGCTTTTCGCCTGCGATATGCGCGATTTCGGAAAAGCAAAGCTCGTAGGTACGGCGACAAAGGGCAACGGAACCATGCAAAGGGTTTATCAGTTGAGTGACGGAGGTGCGGTAAAGCTCACCGTGGCAGAGATAAAGCCGTATACAAGCGATGTGTATAACGGTGTGGGCTTAACTCCGGATTATCTTGTGGAGCTGTCCTCTCAGAAAAAGAACCGTTTGGCACTTTTATCTCATTCAGAGGATGAACAGTATCAAAAGGCAAATTCTCTCTTAACCTCTTCGGCAGGCGCGGACGAGCAATAAACAACAAACATTAAAATCAAAACCCCCGCATAATATTATGCGGGGGTGCTTTTATGTTCGGAGTAATTAAAATAGAAAGAATCGGCGGCGGATTTTTTAAGAGGCTTCATTACAGGCTTTTTCCGCCCGAACCCGTTATCGAGCGGATAAGCGTCTTAGGCAGTGCTCCGTTTTTTACGCTGACGCTTGTGTGTGATGAAAACGAAGAGGTCGATACGGGAGAAATATACAGCCTGCTCGGGCGGTGCGCGGGCAGAGTTATAGTGTGCGGAGGAAACATAACGGAGGACGAAAAGGTTAAGAATTTCGAGCCTCGTATACTGCCGTCCGTTATGCTTTTTAATTCCGCGGTTGATTATATAAAGAAATGCTCTCTTCCGCCGGAAAAAACGAGCGTGGCTGTTATGGATTTTAACGGCTTTCAAAAGGATAAGCTGTCTTTACTTGTTCCTCTTGCCTCAAATCTTAAGGTAATAACGGGCAATCCCGAAGAATTTTCTCCCGTGCGCCGACGGCTGTATGACGATTGGGGCCTTGCGATGACCGTCACGGAAAACGTGAATGAGGCAGGCGGCTGCACATTTGTAATAGCTCCGCGAACAGATAAAAGCAATCCGGACGGAGGGTGCCTTTTATATAGGAATGAGTATTCGGGAAGTACCGTCTGTTTGTCGGGTAGTGGAGTTACTCTGCCCGATGACATAACAAAGGTTCTGCCACCGTGTAATTCGCTCTTGTTTGCTTCCGCCTTGTATGAATTGTGTGGTGCGGCACGTCTTTCCGAGCTGTGCTTTGACCGCCTTGCGGACATTAACTCTAAAGGCAGAATTGAATAAGCGGCAGCCTTAGTGCAACAATACGTTTTTTCCTGTAGCCGAACAAAAAAAGCGGCACCGAAACTTTTTGCTTTCGGCGCCGTCGGCTTTTTGTTTATAGGGCATTATTGCTTCAAAATAACATACCCCCAAGATAAGCTAAGGCACATCTTGGGGGTGGCTTTTTATTTTTTCATTTTCATGGAAATGTCAAATGCCTGAACGGAATGAGTCAGCGCTCCGATTGATATTATATCTACGCCGCACGCCGCAACGCCGGGTATGGTTTCGTCGGTAATTCCGCCCGAAGCCTCCGTAAGAGCCTTGCCGCCGATTATCTCAACGGCTTTTTTCATGGTGTCACAGTCCATATTATCGAGCATTATTATGTCGGCTCCTGCCTTGACCGCCTCTTTTACTTCATCAAGGTTGCGTGTTTCAACCTCAATTTTCACCGTGTGGCCTATCTTTCCGCGAAGCTTTTTTACGGCTCCCGTTATGCCGCCTCCGGCGTCTATGTGATTATCCTTGAGCATAGCGCAGTCGGAAAGATTAAAACGGTGGTTTTTGCCTCCGCCGCAGGTTACCGCGTATTTTTGAAGGGCGCGCAGAGACGGAAGGGTCTTTCTTGTGTCGGCTATTGAAGCCTTTGTTCCCTCACAGAGTTTTACTGCCTTTGCGGTCGCCGTGGCTATTCCCGACATATGCTGCAACAAGTTCAGGGCAGTTCTCTCTCCCTTTAAAAGAAGCGTGGCTTTTCCGCTGAATTCGGCTATAAGGTCGCCCTTTTTCACCTTGTCGCCGTCGTGCATATATACCTTGGCGGTAAAAGAATCGTCCAAAAGTTCAAAAACTCTCATTGCGACATCTATGCCGCAGAGAACGCCGTCTGCCTTTGAGACGAAATACGCCTCATTGCGCTGCTCCTCGGAAATCAGGTAATCCGACGCCACATCGACATAGTTAATATCCTCAAGTATGGCGCGCTTAATAATGTCGTCCGTGTAAAACTGCGGTAAAATCATCCTTCGTCCACCTCTTTTAAGATTATATGGGCTACCGTGGCAAGACTTAAAGCCTCACAATAGTCGGGTGTAATTGCAAATTTGCCGTTTTTAAGTCTCATAAGTATAGCGTCAACGCGCTTCAAGCCTACTCTTACCGCGTCCATATCCGGAAGTACAAAGTAAGAACGTTGCATAATCGAGCGAATTTCTGTGCGCATCCCCTTTGGCAGCGGAGCACCCGAAATATCCGTTTTGTGCTCCGTAACGGTCACGTGGTCAGGGTCCTTTTTAGAAAGAGACGCTATATCGTCTGCCGCGCGCTTTCCGAATACAAGTGCCTCCAAAAGCGAGTTGCTTGCGAGGCGGTTTTTGCCGTGAACTCCCGTGTGCGAGCATTCACCTACGGCATACATTCTCGAAATAGAAGTACGCGCGTCAAGGTCAACGTCGATTCCGCCCATGAGGTAGTGCTGGCACGGGAATACGGGAATTAAATCCTTGGTCATATCAACGCCGTGTTTTAAGCATCCCTCATATATTCCGGGGAAGCGGTTTACAAGGTAATCGTGTCCCTTGTATCTTATATCAAGGTAGAAGTTATCGCTGCCCGTTCTGCGGCTTTCAAGAATTATAGAGCGCGATACAACATCGCGCGGGGCAAGCTCAAGGCGTTTGTCATATCTGTCCATAAAGCGTTCCTTGTTACAGTTGAGCAGGTATGCACCCTCTCCTCGTACCGACTCGCTTATCAGGAATTGCTCCCTGTCGTTTCCGTTAAAAGCGGTGGGATGAAACTGAACGTAGCTTAGCTCCTTTATCGTAGCACCCATATCGTATGCGAGGCGGATTCCGTCACCGGTGGCAACGGCGGGATTGGTAGTGTATTTGTAAACTCTGCCTATACCGCCTGTCGCTATTACGCAGAAATCCGAAAATACCGTGGCGGCGGTCTTGCCGTTTAAAAGCATATCCGCGCAAAAGCCGTTTTTAACCTTTGTGAGTTTAAAAACGTCGGCGTTTTCGACAAGCGTTATGTTGCTTCGCTTTTTGGCTTCTACAAGGAGCACACGCACAATTTCCGCACCCGTGGTGTCTTTGTAGTGAACTATTCTGCGACGGCTGTGGCCGCCCTCAAGCGTTTTTTGAAGAGTACCATCGGAATTGCGGTCAAAATTAACGCCGTATTTTATCAGTTGACGTACCTGGTCGGGGCCTTCGTGAACAAGTGTGTTTACGGCGTCCGGTGTGTTGGCCTGACCGCCGGCAATCATGGTGTCGTTGTAATGAAGCTCATAGCTGTCGTTTTCAAGGCTTAAAACGGCAGCTACGCCGCCCTGAGCCAAAGAGCTGTTGGAAACGGTTTCGTCTTGCTTTGAAAGCACAAGAACAGACAGATTTTCTGGCAGCGAGAGTGAAGTGTAAAGGCCGGCAACTCCGCATCCGATTATCAGAACATCATATTTTTTATCCATATATATCCGCCTTCCCGGATTTGATTTGTGTAGATTTCGGCAGCTGTGTTAAGCTTTTCCTGCCGCGTGCATTAAGGCTTGTCTTAAATCCTTGCCGTAATACCTTTTTAAGTATACCACAAAACAGAAAAAAGTGGAGAAAATTTTTGCCGATTATGCATTTTGATTGCTTTATACAAATTATACCGTCGATTTTGCTCTGTTTTCGGCTTATCTCGCTCTTAAAAATGCATTTTTTATTTGTTTCGGTAAACAGATATATTATAATTATTTAGCCGTAATATTTTATTTATATGGCGATATTTCGGCTGCTTCGGAATATAATAAAAAACGATTTATTCTTGCCGAGCGTAAAAAAATGTTGACTTTTTGTTCTAATAGTGTTAATATACTTGAGCAGTAAAAATTGCATATGCGCCGGTAGCTCAGCCGGATAGAGTGTTTGGCTACGAACCAAAAGGTCGCGGGTTCGAATCCCTCCCGGCGCGCCAGAAAAGGACAGATTTCGTTAGAAATCTGTCCT
>UMFE01081682.1_pt1 | contig 13556 bp, 9 predicted proteins | sample 1964911 | NCBI WGS metagenome assembly UMFE01 (sample SAMEA4836036, study PRJEB28245) | human gut metagenome | biome: gut microbiome; material: fecal sample | place: Denmark | collected 2008
GCAGTAAACATTGCCTCAGCTGATTGGGCAAAGGTTCCGGTAGATGAGTACGAGGGCAATCTTACACTTACGGTTTCGATAGCTCCCGCTACAATCTAAGAGTCGGAAACCCTTCCAAAATACAAGGAGAACCAATTATGAAAAAAATTCTTTCAATAGTCATTGCAGCTGCGATGCTCTTGGCTATATCGGTTCCCGCTTTTGCTGCTGAAATAAACCAGTCTACTTCCGGTGGCGTCGGTAACTCCTCGGTAGTTACCGACCGAAGCGGAATAAGCGGTGCCTTTACCGTTTCTTATCCCGCCGAAACCACCATTTATTGGGGCACCGAAAGTACCGAAATCGGTTACACTGTATCGAGTACGCTTGTGAGCGGAAATAATCTTCGTGTTACTGTAGCTCAGGACAACGCAAATCTCCATACAGGCGGCGGCAGACTTCTTCCTTACACTATAACCGGTGATACCAACATAACAACCGGTCACGAGACAGTTACCAACAGCGCATATTCGGTAAATGTCAATATTACTAAGGAAAACTGGGGATCCGTTTCCATTGATGAGTATGAAGATACTCTTACATTTACAGCTTCTGTTGAAGCGATAGCTTAATTTTTTAATCCTAAAAGGAGTTATATTATGAAAAAGTTACTTTCAATAGTTCTTGCGGCTGCTATGCTCGCGGCAGTTTCTGTTCCGTCCTTTGCAGCTGAAATCAATCAGGATACAGTGGGCGGCAAGGGTTCCGCAACCGTTAAGACCGATACAACAAACGTTCCCGCAGACGGTTATTTCACAGTAACATATCCTGCTGAAATGAGCGTTAAATGGGGCGCTGAAACCACAGCCTTCACCTACAATGTTACGTCAACTCTCAAGACCGGCAAATGTCTTTCCGTTTCGGTTGCTTCTGCCGACGGCAAAATGAAGCCCGCTACCGATAACGGCTATACCATTCCTTACGCCTTCAGCGGCGACACTTCCGTTAAGACTGCTGCCGAGGTAGTAAATCAGGAGTACAACATTAACGTTGACGTTGCAGCAGCAGCTTGGAACGCTACCATCACCGATTACAGCGATGCTACCGTTACCTTCACAGCAGCAGTTGTTGACAAATAATTTATTTAACATTAAACATTAAGTACATCAAGGAGTTATAATTATGAAAAAGATAGTATCAATTCTTCTTGCTGTTATGATGATAGCAGCTATAGCAGTTCCCTCATTCGCAGCTACAATAACCAAGGAATCAGATCCCAAGACCGCCGATGTTCAGGTTAAGACAAAGACAACCGATAAGGAGAACAACGATCCAGAAAACTACACCGTTACCATTCCTGCTGAGATCACAGTTGCTTGGAATGACACCGCAGCTCAGGACGCTTCTTACACCGTTGATTCTCAGCTTAAGCTCGGCGCTAAGCTCAAGGTTTCGGCTGCTGCTAACGATGCAGGAAAAATGACAAACACTGCTACTGATAAATTCCTCACCTTCACCGTAGCAGGCGGAGAAGTTGCTGAATATACCGAGCTTAACACCGCTGTTAAGTCTTCGACAACCGTTACAATCGCTGACTTCAATGCTCCCATAGCTGAGTATGTCGGCCACATGACTTATACCGTAGAGTACGTTGCTGCATAATTATTGCCAGATTTTGATTTTTAAAATTTTTAAGGAGGTGGTTTCATGAAAAAGGCTTGCAGTGTGCTGTTGTCTGTTTTGCTTATATTCACCATGCAGCTTTGCGTTTTCGCCGAGGCAGGTGAAATCGGTAAAACACAGCTTAAAACTGTAGTCCCGAATACCCATGAAATTACCGTAACGTATAACGACGGAGGTTATGTCCTTAAAGACGGCAACCTTATTGCAAGCGGTGCTAAGTTCGCCGTTGACCGTTTTGATTCGCTTTCTCTCGGAGCTGTTGCAAAGCTTGACAGCCACCTTGAGCGTGTCACGGTAAACGGTAAAGATTATACCGGTAAATTGCAGTACGGGATGTTGAGATTTGATTCGGTTACCACCGATATGAACATTGTGTTCACATTTAAAAAATGCTTCGGACCCACAGAGCCGACTACAAATCCCACAGAACCTACCGAGCCTACAAGACCCACAGAGCCGACAGCTCCGACGGATCCGACAAGACCCACAGAGCCGACAGCTCCGACAGATCCCTCAGGCACAACAAATCCTTCAGGTACTACCAATCCTTCGGGCACCACTAATCCCTCGGGTACTACAAATCCCGGCGGAGATCACGAAGATCCTTGTGTTCGTATGGGTATGAATGGTAATGTGTATCGCAGTAAAAACCTTTTCCCGGGCGCTAAGCTCGACATTGACCTCGGCGAAATCAAGGCTGAGGCAGGAAAAGACGGTGCATACAGCGTTGACGTTATTAAAGACGGCTTCCATGTTGTAACAATCACCGACGAAAACGGTGAAGTAGCCGGCAAGACTACTTTCTCGGTAAGCGTAAGTGATACGGCAACAGAAACAACCGTTATTAAACTTGATGACGGCTCGCAGATTGCAGTTGTTCCGAAGGGCACCAATACCTTATGGCTCGACTTTGTCGTTAACGACGACGGTACTATTAATATTGTTCCCGGCACACCCGTAGAGGAGCCGACAAACGAAGTTCCGGTAACCAAACCGAGCGACAGCGGCAACCCGATAATTAATAACCCGGTAATATCCAAAACCGGTGAACTTATCCGTGAAAATCCGCTCGCCGCAGCTGCTGTTTTCCTTTGTGGATTGTCACTTATATTCTTCATAATTCTTCGTAAAAAACGTAAGGATGACGAGGAAGAGGAAAACACAAAACCCGTTTGCTGATATAAACGGTAATAAATAAGTTTAAAATACCCCGACTGCGGTCGGGGTATTTTTATGTGTATCGGCATTGCAAACGGTGATGTGTTATGTTATAATACTTTGTCAGAACTTAAACGGGTAAAAGACCGAGGTTCGTCTTCTTGAAAGAGGTGGCTGTATGCCCATAAAAATAGATAATCAGCTTCCGGCGCATCATAGCCTGGAGCTTGAAAATATATTTGTTATGACGGAGGACAGAGCCGTCAAGCAGGATATTCGTCCGCTTAAAATTATAATACTGAATTTAATGCCTACAAAAATTGAGACCGAAACTCAGCTTTTAAGGCTTCTCAGTAATTCTCCGCTTCAGCTTGAAATAGATTTGCTGCAGGTAAAAAGCCATATTTCAAAAAATGTGTCAAGAGAGCATATGCTCAAATTCTACAAAACCTATGACGATGTCAAGGACGAAAAATTCGACGGTATGATAGTTACCGGAGCGCCCGTTGAGATGATGGACTTCGAAGAGGTCGATTATTGGGACGAGCTCTGCAAAATATTTGATTGGGCAAAAACAAATGTGTATTCCACATTTAATATATGCTGGGGAGCGCAGGCTGCGCTTTACTATAATTACGGTATTCCGAAGCATCTGCTTCCCGAGAAGGTTTTCGGCGTATTTCGCCATCAACCGCTTGATTTGTATCATCCGCTTTTGCGCGGATTTTCTGATGTCTTTTATGTTCCGCATTCACGTCACACGGAAAACCGAAAAGAGGATATAATAAGAGTAAAGGATCTTCAGATTTTGTCTTATTCCGAGGAAGCCGGGGTCCATCTCGTGTCGGATATGGCGTGTCGCAATTTTTACTGTTCGGGTCATTGCGAATATGATAGCGACACCTTGGCTCGCGAGTACTTCCGCGATTTAAAAAAGGGTCTTGACATAAAGATGCCGCACAATTACTTCCCCGATAACGACATCAAAAAAACGCCCGTAGACACCTGGCGCGGTGCGGCAAGCCTGCTTTTCCAAAATTGGCTTAACTACTTTGTGTATCAAAAAACGCCTTATGACATAGCCGATATTAAATAGTCGGCGAGGCACTAAGCTTTGTAAATATATAAAAATTATAAGTAAAGGAACTATATTTATGCTTCAATACGAAGAATTGAGACTGCGACTTATAAACCACGAAAAGACTCTTGATGACCTCTCCGAGGCTCTGGGTCTTGATAAGATGAAAGAAGAGATAGCGCAGCTTGAAAAAGAGCAGACTGTTGACGGCTTTTGGGATGATATAGCAAATTCTCAAAAGGTCGTTCAGCGCACAAGCAACCTCAAGAGCAAGGTAGCGGCTTATGAAAAGCTCAGGCAGGATTATGACGATGCGCTTGTTATGATTGAACTTTCAAATGAAGAAGAGGACGAGGGTATGCTCGATGAGTGCACCGAGAGCGTAGAAAAGTTTGAAAGTGATCTTGACACCATGACCCTTACAACCCTTTTGAGCGGTGAATATGATGCCAAAAATGCAATTCTTACCTTCCACGCCGGTGCAGGCGGAACCGAGGCGCAGGATTGGGCGCAGATGCTTTTCAGAATGTATTGCCGATGGGGCGAGCGTCACGGCTTTAAGGTTACTACGCTTGATTTCCTTGACGGCGACGAGGCAGGGCTCAAATCGGCAAGTATCCTCATAGAGGGCGAAAATGCCTACGGCTTTATGAAAAGTGAGACGGGCATACACCGTCTTGTAAGAGTTTCCCCGTTTGATGCGGCAGGCAGACGCCATACCTCTTTTGCTTCGGTTGAAGTAATGCCCGAAATCGACGATACGGTCGAGGTTGAAATAGCTCCGGAGGACATTAAAATGGATGTTTACCGTTCAAGCGGTGCAGGCGGTCAAAAGGTAAACAAAACCTCATCTGCCGTAAGACTTACTCATATCCCGACGGGAATTGTTGTAGCATGCCAGGTTGAGAGAAGTCAGCATCAGAACCGAGAGGTTGCCATGAGAATGTTAAAATCCAAGCTTCTTGAAATCAAGGAGCGCGAGCATCTTGACAAAATTTCGGATATTAAGGGCGACCAAAAAGAGATAGGCTGGGGCAATCAGATACGTTCGTATGTATTTATGCCGTACACACTTGTCAAGGATAACCGCACGGGCTACGAAATGGGTAACATCAATGCGGTTATGGACGGCGATATTGACGGTTTCATAAATGCGTATCTCAAAATGCAGTCTCAGAAAAAGCTTGAGGAATAAACGCTTTATCAGTGCGGTAAGGCGGTATATCAATATGTTATTAAAGCGCGGAGTGTGTAATTTCGCGCTTTTTTGTTTGTTCGTATTTGTATAATCACTAAAACACAGACCGGCTTATAATACTATTTGTAAAAATGTGTGCATTGAAAAAATATGTAGAATTTGTTATTATTTATATGTAAAAACGGTTTTTTATGGAAAGGTAGATCTGTATGCAAAAAACATCAACCAGGATTTTGAGTGTTTTGCTGTCTGTCATTATGCTGTTGACTTTGGTCCCGTCTGCTCTTGTGAGCTACGCGGCAGAAGTCTCGCTTAACATTACGGACGAAAACGGTAATGACATTACCGAAATACAGCAGTTGACCGAGTATAAAACGCTTCAACTAAAGTATACCACGACAGGCGAATTGCCTGAGGGTACTACGGTAAAGTGGGAGAGTAACCTACCGCTTCTTGCCGACGTAGACGATAACGGTAAGGTTACGGCATATGATTCGTCAAAGACGGCTATAATTCAGCTTTGGCTTGATGAAAACGTGCGCGTGCTTCCTCTCGTAGGCGATAAAATGGCTGACGAGATTATGAAACAGCTTGAAAAATCGGGCGTTAATCTTGACAGTATGAACGATGACCTGATAGTTTCTATTGTCAGAGGCATTGCAGGTGATACTCTTGCGGACAGCCTTGCGTCTGCTCTTGCCAATATGAATGTCGAAATAACGGCTACTATATATGACGCAAGCGGAGCAAAGCTTGCAAGTGACAAAATTAAAATAAAGGTTCAAAAGAGTGTTGTTGCGAACATCTTTCCGACCGGAACTCATATAACCAATAAAAAGAGCGTTCCTCTTACCGTTGCCGTGGGCAAAACGGTTCAGCTTTACGCGGCGGTAACACCGGTAAGACTTAAACACTCTGTAAAATGGGAGATGGGCGGCAGCGTATTTGATACAAGCTCCGGCAAGCGTGCAACGATTTCCGATACGGGACTTGTCACATTTACTGCAGCAGGCTCGGTAACGGTTAGGGCATACGACGCGAGTAATGTAGCTTTTGTCGATACCATAACCTTTAATGTAGTTGAGCAGAAGGATCTCCCGGTTGAATCCTTTGATATTATAAGCGGCACAAAAACCGTAACAGATTCATCCGTATCCGTGAGTGAAGGCTCCACAACGCAGCTTGCAATTACAAATGTTGTTCCCGCAGGAGCTTATACCGGCGACCTTACTTGGGATATCGCCGATAAATCGATTGCCGTGGTTGATGCCTCCGGTACGGTCACCGGCCTTGACGGCGGCGACGGACTCGTTGAATACAGTAAATCCACAACCCTTACCGCAACGGCGGGTGGCGTTTCCAAAAATGTTACAATAAAGGTGTCAAGAGCCGGTGTTGTCGGCAGTATCTCCTCTGTTAAAATTGAGGGTAACAGTGCTGTTCCCAATGATACGCCGACTACCTTTAAGGCAAATGTGTTGCCGTCAAGACTTAACACAAACTCGTCGATAAAACGAGAGTGGGGACTTACAAATCCCGATAAAAATGAAATAATATGGGCAACCGCCGAGGCACCCGCCGAGACAAAGCTTGCTGCGCTTTCGTCCGACGGTGTATTCACCCCGAAATCGAGCGGTATTAGCGAAATACACGTAAGAGCAACTCTTAACGATAAAACCGTTGAGGACTCTCTTACCGTAACGGCGGGCAAGGCGATAACAGACTTCAGCATCGGCGGCAGCACAACGGTTAACGAGAGTAAGACCACGCAGCTTTCAATCGCGAATATAGCACCGTCCGATTACGACCAAGCACTTCTCGGAACTGTCGTATGGACTTCTTCCGACCCGTCAATAGCCACTATTGATGCAAACGGTCTTGTAAAAGGTCTTGATTCCGGCGGAACGGCCATTTGGAACACCAAAAAGGTCACAATAACCGCAACCATCGGAAGCGTGTCTAAATCCGTAGAGGTAACGGTACGCGGTAACTCAATAAGACACCTCACGGGAGTTACCATAACGGGAAATGATTATGTAATCAAGGATTTTCCGGTTACTTACACCGCTAAATTCTCTCCCGAGAGAATTTCGGTCGATAAGCAGCGCTGGGGTCTCACTAAGGACGACGGCTCGGCTCCCTGGACCTCCGACTGGAATATCGGCGACGTAAATCAGAAGAATGCATATGCTTCGGTCGATTCAAACGGTGTTGTCACGGGTATTTCGGCAGGCGATACAACACTACATGCATTCGGCAGGAACGGCGTTACAAAGGTTGACGGCGCATACGTAGAAACTCAAAAGAATATAACGGTAGTTGAGGTTGAGCCGGTAAGTATTGCGTTTACCGCGCCCACTAAGACCGATTATGTAGAGGGTAGCACAGAGCTCGATCTCACCGGTATGAAGGTTAAGCTTACATATAACCGTGCGGATATTGCCGAGTATTACGGCGAAGAGGCGGCAAACGCCTATACCGACGATCAGCTTTCCGTTCCGGTAACGGATTATACGGTAAGCTCCGTCAACACTTCTATACTTGATTCGAAGCAGTATATTATAGTTAACGTAGTAAGAGCCGGCAAAACATATCACGCAATATTCCCGATAACCGTTCACTCTAAGGCGGTAACATCAATTGAGCTTGAAAATCCTAAAAAGGATTATCTCGAGGGCGATAAGACCCTTGATCTTTCTGGCCTTAAGGTTAAGGCAAATTACAGCAACGCCGAGTCCGAATACGTCACCGATTACACGGTTGACACATCGTCATTTGACCCGGAGCTTTACGACGTAGAGCAGAATATAACCGTTACATACACACATGCGGGGCGCAGCGCTTCGGCTACATTCCCCGTAATTGTATACGGTAAACCCGTTGTCAGCGTTGATAAAGGCGATTATAACGGCGGATGGACAAGCAAGGACGTAACCTTTACTCTTTCATCGACTCACGAGCTTGACGGAGTTAAGTATTACTTTAAAACCGATTCCGCAGGCGTGGAAGCACCATTGGACGGCAACACGCTTACCGTAAATGTGAACAGCAGCGATACATATTATTTTAAAGCTGTAAATTCCAAGGGTATTGAGAGCGATTACACCGAGGGCTACACCGTTATGCGTGATGATATAGAGCCTTCGTTCACTCTTACTCCCGCCGTAACCGAGCTTACAAATAAGAGCTATGATGTTACAATAGGAAGTCTTAATGTAGGCGCTTCGGGAATAGCCTCCGTTACATTAAACGGTGAGGATATAACCGCTTCTCATGATTCGTTTACCGTTGCTGAGAACGGAACCTACAACGTAGTTGTAACTGCGGGTAACGGCCTTACGGCAGAAGAAAGCATCGTTATAAACAATATCGATAAAATTGCTCCCACCGTAAACAGCATAACCGTTTTACACAAAGGTATAGGCGGTGTCGCAAGAGAGGTTTCCGGAAGCTTCTTCAGCAAGGCGGATACTTTATGCAGATTCTTTAACAAGACTGTTGAAATTACCGTTGATGCGTCGGATGAGGGCGTATCGGGAATAGACAAAATTGAATATCGCTTTGTAGATGAAAACGGTCAGCCGACCGGCTCTGACTGGAGCGTCTACGACAGCGAAAACAAGCCGGCTAAAGACCCCGATTTCAAGGGCTTTGTAGAGGCAAGAGCTACCGATAAGGCAGGCAATGTTTCCGCGATACTTCGTTCGGACGGCGTGGTTATAGACGGTACGGCTCCCACCGATGTTACCGTTTCCGCTGTATACGGCGGTGATAAGGAATATCAAGAGGGTGCTTGGAGCGCAACAGATGTAAATATAACTCTTTCCTCCGAGGCTTATTCGGGAATTTATAAATATTATTACCGTGTTGACGGCGGCGAATGGCAGGAGCTTTCGGGCAATACCTTTACCGCAACCGAAACAGGTGAGCATAAATACGAATTTAAGGCCGAGAGCTATGCGGCTCTTGAGAGCAACGTCACCGCGTTTACGGTTAAGATAGACCGTCAGGTACCTGTTATCCGTGTTTCGTTCGAGGGTACCTTCGGCAGATGGACGGGTGAAGGCGTTACATTCAACTTCTCTACCGAGGAAGCTTCTCTTTCCGGTATTAACTATTATTATGACAACGGAAACGGCTGGACTCTTATCGACAGCGGTGCGAGCATTGAGATAACCGATACAACCAACGCCGTTTACAGATTTAAAGCCGTTAACAATGCCGGCACCGAGAGTTATCCCTCTGACAGCTATCACGTAATGATAGATGCAAAGGTTCCCGAAATAACTCTTACTCCCGAGGTTACCGATGTTACTCCGAATCCTTATAAGATAAACATAAGCACCGAGGTAGGCGAGTCGGGACTTCGCGAGGTTACCTGCAACGGTCAGGATATAACCAATGAAGACTCTTACACCGTGTCACAGAACGGTACATACGTATTTACCGTAGTAGGCAAAAACGGCAGAGTTGCAACAAAGATATTTACGGTTACAAATATCGACGGCGATAAACCAGTGCTTACCGTATCTTCTTACGGTAAAACAGGCGAGTGGACAAGCGGCGACGTTACAATAGTTCTCTCGGCTACAAGCAATACCGGCGTTACATATTACTATGACGACGGATCGGGCTTTAAGGAGATGAACGGCAGCGTTCTCAATATTGCCGAAAACTGTAATAAGACTTATACATTTAAGGCTGTTAATAAAGCGGGCGTTGAGAGCGATGTGTCGGACGGTGTTGTCGTTATGATTGATAAGAGCGTTCCGACGGACGTTACGGTAACGGCGGCTTGCGGTGAAGAAAATGTGGCTTCCGGTTCGCTTGTAAGGCAGGATGTGACATTTACTCTCAGCTCTTCGGCTTCGTCGGGCGTTAAATATCAGTATTCGCTTAACGGAGGCGAGTGGACAAATATTGAGGGCAACACTCTCACCACAAACGGCAGCGGAGCATATAATTACAAATTCCGCGCTGTCAGCGGCTCGGGTCTTGTCAGTGATAAGAGCGAATTTAACGTACAGGTTAAAATACGTTTGTTCGGCGATGTGAACGACGACGGCAAGGTTGACAGTACGGATTACAACCTTATCGTATATCATTCGCTCGGCATTGAAACTCTTACCGATGATCAGCTTGCTGCGGCGGATCTTAACGGAGACGGTGTTGTTGATCTCTCCGACGCTTCCGTGCTTGACCTCGTTATGGCAGGCAAATATAAAGCAGGCGAATAAAGTAAAGCAAGCCCAAAATAAAACGCTTATTCCGATTTTTCGGAATAAGCGTTTTTTGTTTAGTAAGCAGCCGGAGTTTTTATCAGAATTTGTTGTGAACCTTTTCGCAGAATGCATACATATCTTTAATATTAAGCTCCGTGCCGTCGTCGAGAACGACCTTGCCGCTCCAAAGTCCGTGAACCTGATGTGTTTTCATACCGAACAGGTTGAGCGGAAGCATGTTTGTATAGTGGTCGTAGTACGGCTTCATAGTCAAATCAAGTCTGCCGTCCTCCGAAATAAAATGCCATTCATTCATCCATCCGGCGCCATCTTCAGGGTCTTTCTCAAGATGCACTGCGCCTATTTTATGGCATTTACCGTCATAGAATATAGCTGTTTCGGTTGCATTTGACTCGTCGCCGAAGCCCCATGTAAGCTCGAATCCGAAGAGCTTGCCGTCAAGATAAGTGCTGCCGTTTCCCCAGTACCATGTATTCGTGTGCGGCCACACACCGCGCCCCCAGTCAAGAACCGTAAATGTTTTATCCTTTGTAAATGTGTATTTCTCGTTCCCGGCAACAACGGTGCCTTCTGTCGCAAGGCAGTTGAGCTTTTGAGTAAGGAAGAAGCATCCCTGTTCATTAAACGGGGTCGCTATTGTTATGCTTTCGTGCTCGGGAAGCTTATAGCAAGTAACGTCGAATTTAACCTTTTTGCCTGAAGCCGTGCCTTCAAAATAGAGGCGTCTCTCCGTTTCGCGAACGTCAAATATAAGCTTTGTTCCTCCGCGCTTATATTCGGTATAGTTCGGAACGTCGCCGTTTTTGCTGAGTCGGTTTTTGTGCGGCGTGAAAAGCTCAGTTGCCATACCGCTTATTTTTCTGCCGGTCTTGAGGTTAACAAGTCCGAAAGTGGCACAGGTGGCAAGCGATATATTAAAGAAATTGAGCTGTATCATTATATTTCCGTCGCTTATCTGGTAATAATCCCATTCCTTAAGGCGCATGGTATTTTCACGTTTTATCATTTCGGGATTATATCTGAAAAGGTTGTGCTTACAATAGCCGGGTCTTGCAAGGTTCCCGTCCGGCATAAGAAGGACGGTGCTTTCTTTTATTTCGGTCTGTTTGTTCATTTTATCCAAAATCTCCTCGCTTTATAAATTTTATATTATTATACTCCAATATAAATACAAATTCAATCTGTGTTTTTTTGTCTGAAATACACAAATACTGCTCGTGCAATTATAGACAACTGTTAAGCTGCTTGACATAATATGTAAAATGTGATTTTTTCGCAAAAAAAAGTTTATTTCTAAAATGATTTGTATTATACTATTTAAGTAAAGTTTGTATGGAGGAATACTTATGGCAAAAAACAAAATGAAAAAAACCAACACCATACATTTCGGTATTCAGCGCAAGATTGTAGCAAATATGACGACCGAATCGTGGGCAAATGTTCCTCACGTTACATACAACTACGAGCCGGACGTCACCGAATTTATGATAGAGTATAAAAGGCTTAATGAAGATTGTCCGCCTGAGAAAAAGGTCACTTTAAATACTCTTATGCTCAAAATAATAGTTGAGGGGCTCAAAGCGGATCCGATTATGAATTCTCATATCGAATTTGACCGCAAGCTTGTAAGAGGAGAAATACATACCTTTGAAAATATTGATATTTCTATGCCGATGGTCTTGCCGAACGGCGAGATGATGACAATAAATCTTCACAACTTTGAAAACAAAAACCTTGATGAGATGGTTGCGTATATCGCGGACGTAAACCGCCGTGTCGCAAACACAAATCTTGACGAGGTTATGTTTGATGTCTCTCTTGATAACACGCTTACAGCTTTAAAGCAGGGCAAAATCAAACAAACCCTTTATCGTCTTATCGGCTCAAAGACCGGTAAGCACAAGGTTAAGACACTCAGCGGAAAGGAAAAGAGCAATTATTATAAAATTCCCGAAAATGACAGGCTTACAAAGCACGATATCGAGCAGGGTACGATAACCGTTTCAAATATCGGCTCGGTTTACCGTGCGCAACGCGGTGAAACCTGCTTGCTTGAAATTGTTCCGCCGCAGGTTTGTGCCATAGCGGTCGGTGCCGTTCAGGATAAGCCCGTAGTCGTTGTAAATGAAGCGGGCGAAAAGGAAATAGCCATTCGTCAGGTTATGCCGCTTTGTATTGCTTTTGACCACAGAGCGCTTGATTTCGGCGAGATTGTTCCGTTTATCAAACGTCTTGATGAGATATTTGCCGCTCCGGAAATAATCCATACTTGGCGCAACACCGGTATCAGCGAGGAGCATATGGCTGAAATAAAGGTTGAGCGTGAACAGCGCGAAGCAAAGTACGAGCAGAGCAAGGAACGTGAAAAAGCGCGCAAGGATGCAGAAAAGGCCGCCGAAAAAGCCCGCAGAGATGCCGAGAAGGCACGTAAGGATGCGGAAAAGGCAGAGCGTGACGCGGCGGAAAAAGCCGAGAAAGCTCGCAAGGATGCAGAAAAAGCCGAGCGCGAAGCGGCGGAAAAAGCTAAAAAAGCCGATGAAAAGGTGAAAAAAGAGGCTGAAAAGGCACGCAAAGATGCAGAAAAGGCTGAGCGAGATGCCGCAGAAAAAGCCGAAAAGGCACGCCGAGAGGCAGAAAAAGCAAAAATAGAAGCCGTTGCCAAGGCGGAAAAAGCAAAACGCGATGCCGAGGAAAAGGCACGCAAGGAATCCGAAAAAGCCCGTAAAGAAGCCGAAAAAGCAAAAGCCAAAGCGGCAGAGGCAAAGGCAAAAGCCGAAAAGGCTCGTAAGGCAGCGGAAGAAATTAAGACTGATAAAGCCGAAAAGGCGGCACAGAAAGCCGAAAAAGAGGCGAAGGAAGCCGAAAAAGAGGCTGAAAAGGACGAGGCAATAGCCGAGCAAACCGAAAAAGAGGCAAATAATAAATAAAACAAGCCAATGGGGCTAAAGGAGAAAAACAATGGGTAAGGACATAACTTTGGTTGTTATGGCTGCCGGTATGGGCAGTCGTTTCGGCGGATTAAAACAGCTTGAGCCGATAGGAAAAAACGGAGAGGTAATTCTTGATTTTTCGGTTTACGATGCGGTAAAGGCAGGCTTTAATAAGGTTGTTTTTGTTATAAAACACGCAATCGAGGATGATTTTAAACGTATCGTCGGCTCACGTATAGAAAAAAAGGTTAAGGTTGAGTACGTTTTTCAGGAGACAGATGCTCTTC
>UMFE01024218.1_pt1 | contig 13383 bp, 13 predicted proteins | sample 1964911 | NCBI WGS metagenome assembly UMFE01 (sample SAMEA4836036, study PRJEB28245) | human gut metagenome | biome: gut microbiome; material: fecal sample | place: Denmark | collected 2008
AAAAACTTGTTGGGCAGCATCCCAAACCCTTTAACAATTTCGGAGAAATTGGCTGCGCACCTGCGGAGCTAATTCTACTTTTTGCAGAAGTTCTACATATGCCAAAATAACTAAGCACATCTAACCTCTGATATACGCATCCTGCAATTTCTTAAATGTTGACGATTTTATCAAGTACAAATCACCACGGCTACGTGTCATGGCAACATACAATTTATTTAGTGTAGAAATGGATATTTTTTTGATCGAGAAGTCATCTTCAGCAAGTTTTTCAAAATCCTTTGTTAGAATTACGCAAGCACAATCCATGGTATCCCCTTTGGAGTATGACCAATTTACGGCTGAAAACGAATACCTTGCAGCTTCACTATAAACCAGTTTGGTAATCTTATTATTTCTCAACACATCATTAGCCATATCATCAGCCCATGCTACCCGCCCTTCGTGGTCGCCGGTTGACATGATGCCAATCCCCAATTTGCTGCTTATGAAATTGCATACATCTGCAGAACAGCGCCGAGATCTTGACAAAGTAGTTGTATCTACCTCGAACCCGGCTTTCGTCACACCGTCTACAAAATCAGCGTATGAGACATCGCCCTTTGGAGTTTTGAATGGTTTCCCTGTGTTATTTCGAGCAGAAACAGAGTGTTGATAATAATCACCAACAAGCAATATGTTATCTAAATATTTTGCAAGCCTTACGATTAGTTCGTAATCATATTCTCTGAAATCTTGAAACTCATCAATCAAAACAGAATCGTAGAACAGATTCAATCGTGCTGCTGCTCGCTTGATAAGAGAATCCCGCCCCTCTTTTACTTGAAGAGCAAGCTCTGACAATGTGGCACAGTAGTATTGACATTTCTTCGTTACATAGTGAGTAAGTTCATCTTTTTTGCTATATAGAGGGTTAAAGATCATATCGCCATTTTTATTCTTTTTCCTCTGTGGCGGGGGATCTGTTAAACAAATACCTCTACTCGCAAAATGAGGTACAGAAAAATGATTAGCAATACTCGGTTCATAAGGTAAAATTAAATTATGATACACAAATGCATCAAAGGTCATTACTGTCGTCAATTCGGGTACACACCCATGTGCATCACATAATTCTTTTTGAATGTTGTGGATGTTTTCGTGGGTGTATGCAAGTATCAAGTTTTTCTTGGTTGGGTCTATCTTATGGCAGATATGATAGGTTTTTCCCGCACCAGCAACAGCAAGAATTACTTTCTTAGCCATTCAATTGCATCCTTTATGTATTGCGGTATTTCAAATGCCGTTCCGGATAGAAGCATCTTATATGCTGTCTCAACTTTGTTGTTCAGCATCTTTCCAAGCACTTGCCCATAGTCCCTTTTGTGAAATAAATAATCAGATCCTGCGTGGACTTCTATCATCCCATCAAGTACAGCTTTATTCAGATTATATAGGCACGCTTCCCAAGTCCAATCGTCTGTAGTTGTCCCCAAGAAGATGTGTTGTAATTGAGAATCTTTGTTGAACGCTGCTGCCTTGTCAATTTTATCCTGCTTACCATCGTTATCTGTAAGTACGGAAATTTTCTTGCTTGTTTTCTGAGCAATTTCAAGATAATTCCTGTAGGAAATTCCATTGCAAGAGATCACAGAAATGCCATCGTCTTCAATTGTTTTACCAGTAATCTGCTTGTAAAAATGCGGCAATAGTAAGAATTCGGTAGCCCCCTCTACAAGAAAGACTTTATTAGAAAGCAATAACTGAAGAAAAGCATTATCATCAGCTTTGACAAAGAATTTTGCCACATCTTTATCTACTTCGGAAAGAGATCTCACGCAGTTTTCTGTTATCCAAAGAACATTGTTTAGATTTAGGCGACTGGCAATCATGTTGTTGTGAGTAGCAACTATGATTTGCGAATTCTTTTGCTTGATAGAAATCTCATGGAGCATCTTACGAAGCGTAGTAAAGCTCAGATGATTTTCTGGTTCTTCCATTAGAATAACATCTAATCCATTGGCTTTTTCCAAAGCGATCTCAGTCTTGATAAGGCTTTCCATTCCGCTACCTCGATTTTCAAGAGCGATAGCTCCTTCGTAAACGGATAGTATTGTTTCCAATACAACTTTCTTTGTATCAACACCGAACTTTCGATTATCGCCTAATTCTGGAAGTTCGGTAGTATCGAAAGCTTCGACTAATTTCGTGCGGAAATCATTTTTAGCTTTTGCTCTTGTTGCCTCATCGTATCTGCTTGTAAATAATGTTCTATTGTAAGAATTAAAGGACGGAACTGTGGCATTGCTCGTTATATCTATGACGAGAAACTGAAGCGGTTTCCGAATTGTTTGATATGGATTGTTTGCGAATGTCATCCATGTAAGAGCGTAATACTCGTACGGGATTTTCTTATCCAATATAGATTGCTCCATACCGGCTCCCAACAGTTCATCGTACTTACACTCGAATCGGATTCCAAATTTTTCATCTTGCTTTTTTAATGCTCCATACACTTCTCCATAGAAGTAATCAGCGTTTTTGGTTTTAGGATCAAGCACAAGTTCTACTTCTATCAAGATACGAGGCAGGGTTTTAACGCTTGGATTGGCTTCAAATGCTTCAACCATTTGGGCGTTGAATAAATCTCTCAACACGGATTTGTCAGCAAGACGATATTGCTGGTTTAATACCGTTTTGATAGCGTCCAGTATAGTGCTTTTCCCCGCCTCGTTCTCACCGACAAGAATATTCATGTGTTCATTAAATTCTACATTCAAGGTTTGAAACTTCTTAAAGCCTTCAACATGCAAAGATTTGATATAATTCACTCAATCACCGCCTCAAAAACAGCTACTTATTGTCTGTAGATTTATTGTATTCAATATTATATCCTATAATAAGGAGGATTGCAAGTATGGATATTGTAAAAGTTTTTGGAACAAACGTGAAGCACTATCGGCAAGCATTGGGCATATCCCAAGAAGCCTTTGCCGAAAAGTGCGGGCTTCACAGAACATATATCAGCGCAATAGAGTGCTATCGCAGAAGTATTTCCCTTGAAAACATTCAGCGAATAGCTGATGCGCTTGAAATCGAAACGTATAAATTGTTTTTGGAGGAGTGAATGGAAAATGAATGAATTAGAATTAGTTAAAAAAGAGTTAGAAAAACACCGTGGAAAAGGAAACACCATTTCAGCGGGTGAAATTGCAGAAATGCTTGGATATTCAGTAGAAGGCTCTCATGCAAAGGGACGAGATTTGGTTAAACGCTGCGCTAAGAAACACAAGATTCCCGTTGGCGGAAACACTTCAGGCTATTACATAATTACAACTCCAGAAGAATTGGAGGAATATAAAGCAAACCTTCGTTCCAGAGCGAAAAAAACGCTGGAACGTGGCGATTTAATGCAGAAATTTTTTGAGGAGTGGAACAAATGAAATACACGCTGAAAAACGAGAACATAGAAAGCTATAACGAAAGTGATACTTTCAGCTTTCCTAAATACACCTCTCAGTTAATCAACTGGGCAAATCAAAATGCACAGGGCACCCGTCCTGTTGTTGTCGGTCAGATGTCCGAGTTGTTTCCGGAGTTTATGGCATCTGGCGAAGAAATCACCATTGAGAATTGGCACGACTGGTATGTAGAAAGATACCCCGATGCATTTGAAAAGGCAACCGAAAAGATTTATGCACAGGTGCAGAATCTTCGTGATGCAATTCCGCTTATTGATCGTGAAATGGTTAAACATTGGGTAGAAGATCTCGTTATTGCTAAGACCTTCAACGGTATGTATGTCCAGAAAGCGATTTTGGCTTCTCTTGCCGAACGCAGAGGAACAACTTATCGTCTTGCCACTCCCGAAGAAGAGTCTGTGGGCATTGATGGTTATGTCGGCAATGTTCCGTATTCTGTAAAGCCGGATACATACAAGACCATGGGACGTTTATCCGAAACAATCGCCGTTAAAATGATCTACTACACCAAAACTAAGACTGGGTTGACTATTGAAATTGAAGACTAAATTTTGGGCGGAGGCAAAAACCTCCGCCCATTTTCAGTTAGGAAGTGAATTAAGAAATTTCTTTTGGCAGGTGTATTCAAACGATGTATCGACATCTACATATCCTGTTCTGACCAGGTGGTTGTTTACAAAGGTTTTATTATCAAGATACACATAGCACAGCAGATTGTTCTCTGCATCGTATTTTACCGTATCATACTTTAAGAAAACCTTTCGCTTATGGAATTTCTCTTGCAAGAAACTGATAGCTTGTCCTTGATATAGTGGATTAGGTTTGATACCCAACAGACGAACGACAAGTCCATTGCTAAGTTCAATTTTATCTGACGCAATTACTTGCTTTACGCCAAATAGTTCATCACGTTTTGCGTCAGACTGATCAATCTTTGAACCGAATTGAAGTTTCTTTACATCAACCTTTTTGTCCATTCGATGTGGATCGCTGAAAATATAAGGGAGCTGGTCAAAAGAAGATATGTTTCCAATCTCATCTTCTGCAAAAATTACTTTTGCATCATTCCCTAATCTGAGCTGATCTGCACCTAATTTCTCACGAATAATGGGTTCAAAATCTTTGTTGATTTCATAACCGATAGAATTTCTTCCGAGATTCTTTGCCGCAAGCGATGTTGTACCGCTACCTGCAAACGGATCAAATACCGTTTCTCCCGAAAAAGAAAACATTTTGATCAGACGTTTAGGAAGTTCTTCTGGGAACATAGCGATATGCCCCATCTGCTTTACACCATTGAAATTCCAATGAGAAGAAAAATACTGACTCCATTCTTCTTTTGTCATTGCAGACTGTTCTTTCTGCTGTTGAGTTGGCTTAGGTGCATTACCTAATTTTTTAAAAAGTAGAATAAATTCATAATCCATTTTAAGGATACCATTGCGAGGATAAGGAAAACTACCCATAATGGCACCGCCGCCAGAAGTATTCATCGTGGTGGTTTTCTGCCAAATAATAGCTCCCATATAATCCATACCAAGGGATTCACAAAAACGAATTATCTCTGTTCTGATCGGAATAACTTTGTACCTGCCATAATAAACAGAACGAGCAAACTGGTCCCCAATATTGATACACAACCTGCATCCGTCGGACAGAACACGATTACATTCTTTCCACACCAAATTCAAATTGTTTATGTATTCTTCGTAGCTGTCGTTGAAACCAATCTGATCTTCGGTGCCATAATCTTTTAACTGCCAGTATGGAGGCGATGTTATAATTAGCTGCACAGATTTATCCTTGATTTGGTTTAGTGAACGACTATCACCAAATATGATTTTATGTTCAGTCATAGCGAAATCCTTTCTTACTTAACGAGTTCACCATTGCCCAAAACAAAGTATTGTTCGTATGTAACGTCCAAAGCCTTTGCGATCTGATTAAGTTCGTCCTGGGTTATTGTATTTCGTTTGAGTTTAGCGTTGAAATTTTGTGGTGTCTGATTAATTCTGCGTGCGAGTTCTGACAGACTCACACCAGTTCTTACACATAAAACACGAATTTGCTCTGATGTAGTCATAATATGCCCCTCCTTAGATGCTCTGGTTTACATTATATATTATTTAGTTGATGATGTCAATCTTTTTGGCGTAAATAATATAAAAATACCGCCTATAGAAAAGCATCTACCGGCAGCATATATCACTCATTTTTCAAACGATGCGTTACAGATCAGCCAATCCAGTTCAAACCGCTGATACATATTGTCGGCGATTTCGTTTTCTACGACGTTACAGTTAAAAGCAATCACATTGCCGTCGTTGAGCGTCAACTCCACACAACCGCTATCCAAATTGAACGTCCGAGCTGATTTTCTTGGTATCGGATATGCGCTGCATCGAAGTTCTCACCTATTGGGTTTACAGTTTCGTGAAGTATTTTACACAGTCGCAAATATGTACGTGCCACAGTGAACTGTATTCGATATGCAGCAATTCGCTGTTCCACAAAGGGATCGCACAAAGGCAATAACTATTTCACCCTTTTCGTTATCCTTGCTTTACAGTGCAAAAAACAGGTGATTCTCAACCCTTAGATGTAAAAACAGGCAGCACCCAACCGAAGCTGAGTGCCGCCTGTTTTGTTGTCCAATCCTGCTTAGCAGATGCCGATTTTGTAGTTTTCTCAAATTACTGTCTTATCGGCACACGGCGAAAGGGTGGTTTCTTTTTTTGTGTGCATTAAATAAAGAGACTTGAAAGCCGCAACCGTGCAAGGCACGGGAAAATCGCTCCGGTGGAACGATTTTAGCGGCCGCGGAGCAGCATAGCCTGAGTGCGCCGCGCGGAGCGCAAGCACGAATGGCTGATATGCTGCGCAGAAGTCTCATTGACCGCACCACAAAAAAGAAATCACCCAGCGGGTGGTTTCTTTTTTTGTGTGCATTTTACCCCTCAGTCTCGCCTTCGGCTCGACGGAAGGAGTGTATCGGGGCTACTCTTGTTTACGTCAACCCCTCAGTCAATAGCTAAACCGAGCCCAGGTTGGAACAAGGTCGCCTTACTCACTGCCGTTCGTAATTCTTCCTGTTCCTGCCCGTTCTCCGTTTCGCTTCCTCCGCCACTGGCGGCGCTCAACTCCGTACCCCTTCGCGGAGCGATCGTATCAATGGGGTTATGGGGGGTGCAGGGGGGCCTAAGGGGAGAAATCGAAATCTTCCCTGGCCCCCCTGCAAAAAGGTTATAAAGAAGCTTATTTGCTTTTTGTTTATCTCAACCCCTCATCCTACCCGCTTCCTACAAATCATCCGCATCCTGCACGGGCTTTTCATCCGGAGACACGTTATCCGTGCCGGTGTAGCTGCCCTGCACGTCCGACGGGATGGGGCCGGCGCCGGTTTCGGTGAAGGCGGCAACGGCGGCCTTGGCTGCCGCGCGGGGACGGTTCTTTCTTTTCTTCTGCATTGTTTTCACCTCTCTTTTTTGATTATCATGCCCCAAAGCGGAAAAATTAAGAAAATAAAAACGCCGATTGTGCAATTTTGCAAAAATCGGTACATGTTTATGTACCGATTCGGCATTTTGGCAAAATTGGTGGTTGACGGAACTATTGTTCGGATGGTATTATGCCGATACAGCAAAACGAACGGATGTTCTAATGAACGCGAAAGCGATGAAAGGAGAAGGCATAATGCTGACACAACAGATGGATAGGTACATTGAAAACGGTATGCTCGCGCAGAGGACAGCGGGCAGGGGCTGTGATGCGGAGAAGGCCGCCATGCACAGCGCGGAGCAGCGGCTCAGGCAGCTGAACATCGTAAAAGGGCGGCTGGAGGATTCGCGGCGGGAATACAGCGAACTGAAGGACAAGGGCATTGCGGCGCTGAAGCGGCACGATGCATCGATGGTCAGCCTTATAAAAACGGGTATGCGGCTCAGCCCCGAGGAGGTGCATGCCGTGCAGCTAAGCATGCTGCGCCAGCGCATAAGCGCGGATAAATACGAGCTTAAGAAGATGAACAGCGCGCTGAGGGCGCTGGAGACGGATCCGTTTTTCGGCATACTGAAGCAGTATTACGAGCAGAACCTGAGCGATACGGACATTGCGGAGGCCATGGGCTACGACCGCAGCACCATCGCCCGCCACAGGCGCAGGCTTATAAAGCTGATAGCGTTTCGTCTGTATGGTTCAAGCGCGGCATACGGAACGGAGCAGCAATGGAGTTGACACTATACGGCAGGCCGAACCCGCGGCAGGCGGAGTTCTTCGCCTCCACCGCGGCGCATACGGCGTACGGCGGGGCGCGCGGGGGCGGCAAAAGCTGGGCAATGCGAAGGAAGCTGGTGCTGCTGTGCTTAGGCTATAAGGGGCTAAACTGCCTGCTGCTCAGGCGCACGCTGCCGGAGCTGAGAGAGAACCACGTTATACCGCTGCTCAAAGAGCTTGGCGACGCCGCGGCATATAACGCCACGGAGCGCGTGTTCCGCTTCCCAAACGGCAGCCGCTTGAAGCTTGGCTATTGCGACGGGGCGAACGACGTATATCAATACCAAGGTCAGGAATACGACGTTATAGGCATGGAGGAGGCCACGCATTTTACCGAAGAGCAGATGCGCTTTTTGACCACATGCAACCGCACCACGCGAAAGGATTTTAAGCCGAGGATGTATTACACGTGCAACCCGGGCAACGTTGGGCACGGCTGGGTGAAGCGGCTGTTTATAGACAGGCGGATGGAGGACGGCGAGCGGGCGGAGGATTACGCCTTTATACCCGCAAGCATATACGATAACGAAATACTTTTGAGCGCGAATCCGGAATACCTGCGCGCGCTTGAAAGCCTGCCGGAGGATATGCGCCGCGCGCACCTTTACGGCGACTGGGACGCGATGGCGGGGCAATACTTCCGCGAATTTTCCCGTCAAAGGCACGTTATCGCCCCGTTTGAGCTGCCGCGCTGGTGGCGGCGGTTCCGCTCCATGGACTGGGGGTATAACGACCCATGCTGCGTGCTTTGGCACGCCGTGGACGGCGACGGGCGCGTATACACCTACCGCGAACTATACGTCCGGCAGCGGCGGGCGGATCAGGTGGCGCAAAGCATAATTAAGCTGAGCGGGGACGAGGAGATAAGCTACACCGTGGCAAGCCCGGATATGTGGCAAAAGCGGGGCGCGATACTGAAGGGCGACGGCTTTGAGGGCGAAAGCCTGGCGGAGCTTTTCGCGCGGGGCGGCGTGCCGCTGGCAAGCGCGGACAATGCGCGCATAGCGGGCTGGCAAAGGGTGCGGGGATACATGGCGGACGGCGCGGACGGAAAGCCCATGTGGCAGGCGTTTGATTGCTGCGAAAACCTCATACGCACGTTGCCCATGCTCATGTACAGCCCGCACAACCGCGAGGACGCGGCCGACGGCGAGGATCACGCGCCCGAAGCGCTCAGATACGGCCTTATGTCCCGCCCGAACAAAAGCAGCATAAAGGAACTGCCAAAGCGCCGCGCATACGACCCGCTCGGCAGCGCAAGGCCGCAAAAGAGCTTCATGAACCAATAATATAACAATACAAGAAGGAGAATGTAAACAACATGAAACAGGACGAAGCAAGGATAGAGCGCATATATGCGCTGTTCGATGAATATAGGCAGGCATACGCCGCCGAGTGGCGGCGGCTTGAACGCTGCGAAAGGCTTTATATGGGCGAGCATTGGCACGACGTGCCGCAGAGCGACACGCGAGAGCCGCGCCCGGTTACGCCCGTGCTGCAATCAACAATAGAGAACATTCGCGCGGATCTTATGGACCAAATGCCGGAGGCGATAATCACCGCGGACGACCCCGCAAACGAGCGCGCGGCGCAGGCATTGACCGAAATTTTGGGCGAAAACCACCGCCGCTGCCATTACGAAAACGAATATGCAAAGCTGCTGCACGATTTGCTCATAGGCGGCTATATGGTGCAGGAAACGGGCTTCGACCCCCATGCGGACGGCGGGCTTGGCGGGGCGTTTCTGCGCCATGCGGATGCGCACAACGTTATGGTGGACCCCATGTGCGCGGACATACAGGATTCCCGCGCGGTGTTCAAGTTCGCCCCGTACCCCAAGGAATGGTTCAAAAGCCGCTATCCCGATGATTACGATAAGCTGAAGCCTGACGCGAATACTATAATGCCTCAAAGCGACGCGCATTTGGGCCGCGGGAACGATGAACGCATACTGATGCTTGAATGCTGGGAAAGGGAATACGATAAGCAGACGGGCCGCTTCCGCGTGCATATGGCGCGCCTTGCGGGGCGAAGGATGCTGGAGGACAGCCGCATTGTTAAGCCGGAGGGCTACTACGCGCACGGGGAATACCCCTTCGTAATAACCGCGCTTTTCCCGCGCAAGGGCACGGCGCTTGGGTACGGCTATGTGGATATGTTTGCCACGCAGCAGCTTTACGCGGACAAGATAGACCAAATTGTGCTTAAAAACGCGCTTATGGCCTCCCATAATAAGCTGCTTATAACCGGCGCAAGCGGCTTCGACCCCGCCGATATGGCGGACTGGTCAAAGGAGGTGCATCAGGGGGACAGCCTTTCGGGCATAACCTGGTTCCCAACCGCCCCGCTGCCCGCGTACATAACCCAGTATGCCGAGGCCATACGCCAAAGCATAAAGGAGGAATCCGGCTCCAATGATTTTTCGCGCGGCACAACCTACGGCGGCGTTACCGCGGCAAGCGCAATAGCCGCATTGCAGGAGGCGAGCGGCAAACGCAGCCGAATGACCGCGCGGCTTATACACGGCGCGTTTGAGCAGGCCGTAAGGCAGGAGCTTGAGGTGGAGCGGGAATACTGCGCCTTCAGCCGCACGGTACGGCTGAAGGGCAAAAAGGAGACAATGGCGTTCACCTATAAGGATATGTATGCGCTGTCCCCGCTGAACAACGCGCTGCCCATAGAATTCATGATAACCGTTAAGGCGCAGCGGGAGAACCGCTTCACCGTGGCGGCGCATAACGAAACCATTCTTTCGCTGGTTAAGCTTAATATGCTTGCGCCGGACGCGGCTCTTGAGCTGATGCTTTTTGACGGCAAGGAGCAGGCGTTAAGCCTTATGAAGGAGCGTAACGAAGCGCTCAACGAAGCTGCATATTGACCAGCACAAAGCCGCACGCGGCGCTGTCATCCCGCGTAAGGAGCGCGCTTGCATAGGTAAGCTCGTATGCTTCCGCCGTGCCGGGAGTGCCGGAGCATATCATGCCGTATACAGTCACGTTATCGCCCTCCGCCGCCGCGTCGTCAATGCGGAAAACATAGTCCGCGTGCGGATAAACGGGCAGCATAACGCTGCCGCCTTCGGCATAGGTGCCGTCCCCGTCGCTGTATACGCTCTCAGGCACGGCCGAAGCGAAGTATGAATAATACGCGCGCTCGTATTCCTCCCTGTTTACGGCAACGGAGCGGATGTCCTCCGTGCCGCGGGTGAGCAGGCGGGTCATGAAGGCGCTTGCAACATACGGCGCGGGTGAAGAGGAGTCAAAATCGGAATAATCCAGCGCGCAGGCCGCCGCAAGGTCGTTAAGCGGGCCGCGCAGGCGTTCATATTCGGCGGCGGTTATTGTTTCGCCAACACATTCGGGATAGAAGGCATCCTTGGGGATTATGAACGAAAGCGCGCCCTGTTCCTCCGCGGCAATGGTCCCCGCGGGTATTATCACGCCGTAGCCCTGCTCCGCCGCGAAGAAGCCGGAATAGATATCTATCGCAAGCGCAATCGTATCAACCGTCACGTCCCCATATGTTGCGGCTGAAGGCGAAGCTTCAATCATATTGAATATCTGCTGCGCGGCAAGGGGTTCGGCTTCGTATACCATTGCGGCGGAAGCAAGCGAAAGCCGCTCGCCGAAAGCATCGAGCACCATCGCGCCGAGCTTGGTATCCGCATCCGCATCGCCGAAAACGGCTGTTTCGCTCAGGAATATGTTCGTAAGCCCGTCCGCGCGGGTAACGCGGGAGATAACGCGCGCATAGGCCGCGCCCTCGCCATCGGCATAGGGAAGGTATTCCTCCGCGGCGCGGGTCAAAAGCTCGTCCTTATATTCGGCAACCTCGGCGTTGGCATTGTCCGCCCCTATGAAGCCGCCGCCGAACACGGGCAGGTTGTATTCAAGCGTGAACAGGGCGGATGCCTCGTCCGCGCCTTCGGGATAGAACACGCGCTCCTCATAATATGTCACGCCGTCCGCTTCGCCAAGCTCCGTGCCGCCGTGTGCAAAAATATCCGCCATGCTCCCGCTTTCCTGCGGCGCAGGGCTGGCGGGGATAAGGCTGAACTGCGGCGCGGCGGGCGACTCCGCCGGCGCGGGAGTAGGAACGGAAGCGGGGGTATGCGTACAGGCGCACAGCGCGAGGCCGAGCGCGGCTATTATAAACATGCAAACAAATCTTTTCATATATCATGCACCTCAAAAAGCAGGATACCACATATGCAATGGCATATACAACCGCTTATTTTGTAAAAAGGAGGGATAATATGGCAAAAACACGTGAGGCCGTCGCTGAAATATGCATAGCCACGCTTACGGATATATGTACCGATACCGAAGCGCGCGACGCGGACAGGATAGCCGCGGCAAAGCTGCTTATGGACATATGCCAGGATAAAGGCGAAGCGGCGGGCGAGCTGAAAATAATATTGAAGGACGTGCCGGGAGAATACTTGAAATAGAACATATAATATATATAATATGGATAACCGTTGAATCAAGGCGCTCTTTCAGCGTACAATAAAGCAAAGCCGCCGGAACGGGCGTTTTAGAATATGAATAATTTTACGGGAGGAAAAACCATGCCGGCTTATGCACACAGAATGGACGGAATAACGGGCAGCGCGATAAGGGAGCTGTTCAAGCTGCTTTCAAAGGGTGACATAATATCCTTTGGCGGCGGCAACCCTTCTTCCTCAAGCTTTCCTGTTGAGCAGGTGAAGGAGATAACGGATTATCTTTTGAACGAAAAGGCGGAGCAGATGCTGCAATACGGCGCAACGGAAGGCTACGCGCCGCTGCGCAGCGCCATAAGCGAACATATGCTAAAGCCCAAGGGAGTTGACGCGGACGAAAGCTGCATTTTGCCCACGACAGGCTCCATGCAGGGCATGGATCTTATCTGCCGCATATTTTTAGACCGCGGGGACAAGGTGCTTGTTGAAGCGCCCACGTTCCTTGGCGTGCTGCAAACGCTGAAGATCGCCGGTGCGGAGCTGATAAGCGTGCCGAGCGACGGCGAGGGCGTTATTACGGAAGAACTTGAAAAGCTGATAAAGGAACACAGGCCGAAGCTTTTTTACTGCATACCCACGTTCCAGAACCCTTCCGGCAAAACGCTGGGACTTGAAAGAAGGAAGGCCATAGCCCGCCTTGCCGCGGAGTACGACATGATAGTTGCCGAGGACGATCCGTATTGCGATCTTCGTTACCGCGGGGAGCCTTTGCCGCCCATAAAGAAATTCGACACGAGCGGAAACGTTATACTGCTAAACAGCTTTTCAAAAATTATTTCCCCGGGAATAAGGGTTGGCAGCGCATACGCCACGGCGGACATAATACGCAAAATGACCATAGCCAAGCAGGGCGTTGACACGCACACCGCCAACCTTACGCAGGCCATAGCGGCGGAATTCCTCATGCGCGGGCTGCTTCCGGGCCAGCTCAGGCGCATATGCCCCGAATACGGCAGGCGGCTTGACGCAATGCTTGACGCGATGGACAGATATTTCCCCGAAGAATGCACCTATACGCGCCCCGAAGGCGGCTTGTTCGTATGGGGCGAGTGCAGGGGGCTTGACATGCTGAAGCTTGTTCCGCGCGCGACCGAGGAAAAGAAGATAGCCTATATACCGGGCGTACACTTCTATGCGCAGCCCGAA
>UMFE01042427.1_pt1 | contig 13254 bp, 9 predicted proteins | sample 1964911 | NCBI WGS metagenome assembly UMFE01 (sample SAMEA4836036, study PRJEB28245) | human gut metagenome | biome: gut microbiome; material: fecal sample | place: Denmark | collected 2008
GCCGCCAAACTGTGGTGCTGCTGGCTGTGGGTTTGTCTGTCCTGCATCTGCCTGTCCATACGTACTTGTATCTGTCTTTAATGACAGACCTGACGGCTGTGCTGGTGCCTGATCCGGATCGATCAGAACGGTCTTCTCATCATCGCCATCCTGGCTGTTCATAGATGGCAGATCTGCGCCACAAACTGAGCATTTTGTGAAGACATCATCATTCTGTGCTCCACACATTTCACATACTTTCATGCTGTTCCTCCTAATATAAATCCTCTCTTATAGGTCGTAATTTTAATAAAAAACTACTAAAATATATAATGTCATAAATGCCGCATGAAGTCAATTGGCATTGCATATAAATTTCGTAAATTTGTTGTAATGTCAATCAATCGTGCTATAATATGGAATAAATATGGCTTCGCATGCCCCGCATGCGATCCAAATACATCACAAACAGAGATTAAGGAAGGCAGATTATTACCATGTATAAAGTAGATTTTGAAAAACCGATCCATGTATATTTCATGGGTATCGGCGGTATCAGCATGAGCGGACTTGCCGAGATTTTATTGCAGGAGAGCTTTACCGTATCCGGTTCCGATATGAAGGAATCTGAGATCACAGAGATTTTGAAGAATCTGGGCGCCCGCATTTTCATAGGACAGAAAGCAGAAAATATCTCCGATGATATTGATCTTGTCGTATATACCGCAGCCATTCATGCGGACAATCCAGAATTTGTAGAAGTGAAACGCAGAAATATTCCGATGCTGACACGGGCACAGCTCCTCGGTCAGATCATGCTGAACTACAAATACGGCGTTGCAGTCAGCGGAACGCACGGCAAGACAACAACAACCTCCATGCTCTCCTATGTATTGCTGGAGGCGCAGACCGATCCAACCATCTCCATCGGTGGTATGTTGGATGCGATCGGCGGCAATATCCGCGTGGGGCACTCCGATTATTTCGTTACAGAGGCCTGTGAATACACAAACAGCTATCACGCATTCCATCCATATATCAGTATCATCCTGAATGTGGACGCGGACCATCTTGATTTCTTCAGCGGCATTGAGGAGATCGCAGATTCCTTCAAGACATTCGCAGAGATCCTGCCAGATGACGGACTGCTCGTCGTCAATGGCGATATGAAATATTACGAACATGTGATAAAAGATCTGCACTGCAACATCATTACCTTCGGTATGAATGCCGGAAATGATTACAGTGCAACTGATATTACCTTCGACGAAGAAGGTCACCCAACCTACACACTCGTTGTCAAAGGCGAGAAGCAGGATCAGATCAAACTGCATGCAACCGGTATCCACAATGTCATGAATTCTCTGTCTGTTATCGCAGTCGCAGATTTCCTCGGCATTGACCGCAAATACACGATTGCTGGTCTGGCGCGCTGTTCCAGCGCCCACCGACGGTTCGAGCACAAGGGCGTCACAGAAAATGGTGTCAAAATTGTCGACGATTATGCACATCACCCAACCGAGATTGCTGCAACCTTGGCGGCTGCCAAGAACACACCACACAACGAACTGTGGTGCATCTTCCAGCCTCATACATACTCCCGTACCAAGGCGCTTCTGGACGAATTTGGACAGGCACTTGCAACCTGCGATCACGTGCTTCTGGCAGATATTTACGCCGCAAGAGAGCAGGATACCGGACTTGTTTCCTCGAAGGATGTCTGTGACAAGATCAACGCCAACGGTGGTCATGCCATCTACCTTGGCGACTTCGACAGCATCACCGAGTATGTGAAAAAAAATTGCAAAAAAAATGACCTGTTGATAACTATGGGCGCCGGAAATGTTGATTCTATCGGAAATACACTGTTAAAAAAATAGTTATCCACATTATCCACAGACCTGTTTGGGGAAAATTACCAAACAGGTCTTTTCATTTTTAGTTAACATAATTGTAACATAAATCGTCTGCAAACGGCTTGATTCCACACCCTTATTTTTTATGGTAACTGATTGTCCACATTATCCACATTTTCCACAATTTTCGTAAACGCTCCGACCGAAAAGATGTTCGCTTGAATTTAATTTTCTTCATGCTATAATTTGAAATGCTTCTAAGCGAAGCGATGAAGGGAAGGTTCAAAAAACTATGAAGACAATTACGATTTCAACTGAAAATAGCGAGACTTATTCTTCCATCTCGAACTTTTTTATCGACTATTATATGACAGATGCAAACGGGGAGTTTGTAAAGGTGTATCTGTATCTGATCCGGTTGCTGAACAGCAAACAGCAGATCTCGGTTGCCGAGATTGCGGATCATTTTAATCTCACAGAAAAAGATATCTGCCGTGCCATCAAGTATTGGGTGACAAAGGATGCACTGCGTCTGACCTTTGACGGAAAGGGACAGCCAACCGGGATTGTGGTTCTGCCACTGAAGGCACCGGAAATGGAGTTATCCACAGAATCGGATGCATTTTCCCTGCTTCGTTCCGATGATACATCTGCACATGTGGAAAAAGCAGACACAGCGGAGCGCTCAGAGAAGGCTTCCAACAAGATTGTACCGATCACAACACCTGCGATGGAACTTTCCGCACCACAAAAGCCGAAATTTACACAGAAAGATATCGATAAACTCTTGCGTGATCAGGACTGGGAAGATATATTATATCAAGTAGAGACTTTATTTGAGAAGCCGATTTCACAGTCGGATACGCAGTCATTGATGTACATATATGATACGCTTGGATTCAGTGTCGACTTATTCGAGTATCTGATCGAATATTGTACCACAATGAAGAAGAAAAACTGCCGTTACTTAGAAGCAACCGCCATCGGCTGGTATCAGGACGGCATTCAGACAAAGGCACAGGCCAAGGAACAATACGCCCTTATGAGCGGTGTCTGCCGTGTCTTCTACAAGACGCTTGGCATTAAGCGCGGGGCACCGACAACGATCGAGCAGGAATTCTTTAAGACATGGACAAAGGACTACGGCTTCGGTGAGGATATCGTAGAGGAAGCCTGCAAGCGTGCAGTTTTACATACACAGAATCCTACGATCAAATATGTAAATGGGATTCTGACCGCATGGCATAACGCAGGGGTGACAGATTTTGCCGGCATCAAGCAGGAAGATCTCGCCCACGCCGAGACAGCCAAGAACCAGAAAGCCTCTGCTACCACGAAGAAAAGCGGAAATGCATTTACAAACTTTACACAGAGCAGCATGAGCTCCGAGCTTGATGAGATGGAGCAGCTGTTCCACAAAGAGGTAAACGGTCAATGAATTTTGAGTTGCTGAAAAAAGAAAATATCCTGCATGATTACGAACAGGTTCGCCTGCGCAACAAACGGCGCCTGCAGGAACGGCAGGAAGAAATCTATGCGAAGATTCCAGAGATCAAACAGTTGCAATCCGAAAACAAGCTTTCCTATATCGCGCTCGCGAAGAAAAAAGCACTCGGACAGGCAGCTGACACACAGGAGATCTCCAATCAGAACCGCAGCAATTCTGCGCGGATACAGGAACTGCTCCTGACACACGGCTACCCTGCTACATATCTGGAACCAATCTATGATTGTCCGGTCTGCAAGGATCTCGCCTATGTGGACGGCAAGGTCTGCGCATGCTTTGAACGCCGGATTGTGGATGCCTTATATCGCCAGTCCAACATGACACAGGTTCTGGATTCCGAGAACTTCGATACATTTGATCTGGATTATTACAGTCACACGATTCCGGAGAACCGGAACTGGTCTGTCAGTCCATATGACAATGCCAAAAATGTGCTGCATCTTGTCCACCGTTTCGTGAATACATTTGCGACACAGGATACCGAACGCGGAAACCTGTTATTATATGGAGAAACCGGTCTCGGAAAGACTTTTCTCACGAACTGTATCGCGAAAGCGTTACTGGACGAAGGGCACACCGTTCTCTATCTGTCCGCAAACGATCTGTTTGAACAGGTTTTCGGACAATATCTGATGAATAAAAAATTAGAACTTGAAGAATTATACAAATATATTTATAATAGCGAATTGTTGGTAATCGATGATCTGGGCACAGAGACAACCAATGCCTTTGTCTGCTCCAAGCTTTTTGAAGTTATCAACCAGAGGGGACTTACCGGAAAATCGACGGTCATCTCGACCAATCTTTCCATGAAGGAATTACAGGAGCGGTATTCCGAACGTATCATGTCCCGCATCATTGAACGTTACACTGTACTTCAACTGTACGGTGAAAACATAAGGTATCAAAAAAGAAAAAAAGAAATGATACAGGGTTCTAAGCTGTAATCACACAATGGAGGAAAAAATCATGCCAGATTCAAGTCATCTTATTACAGTTCCAGTTGGAAAGCTCGGAATCATCCCTTTGGAGAGCTGCAAAGCCCTCGGTGAAAAAGTGGATAGCTACCTTGCACGCTGGAGAGCAGAACGTCACAACGAGCACAAGGACAACATCACATTTGCAGGCTATGAGAGAGATTCCTATATCCTGAAATCCTCTTGTCCACGTTTTGGTTCCGGTGAAGCAAAGGGTACATTACAGGATTCCGTACGTGGTACTGATGTTTACATCATGGTTGATGTTGTAAACCATAGCATCGAGTACAAGATCTGTGGTAAGACAAATATGATGTCCCCAGACGATCACTATTCCGATATGAAGCGTGTTATCGCTGCCATGGCAGGCAAGGCAAACCGTATCACCGTTATCATGCCTTTCATGTACGAGAGCCGTCAGCATAAGCGCAGCAGCCGTGAGTCTCTGGACTGTGCAATCGCATTGCAGGAGTTAGTCGGACTTGGCGTTGACAATATCATTACATTTGATGCTCACGATCCTCGTGTCCAGAACGCGATTCCTTACAGCGGTTTTGAAAATATCATGCCAACCTATCAGTTCATCAAGACACTGCTCCGCACAACACCGGATCTGACTTTGGACAGCGATCACATGATGGTAATCAGCCCGGATGAAGGTGCCATGAACCGTGCGATCTACTTCGCAAACCACTTGGGTGTTGATGTTGGTATGTTCTATAAGAGACGTGATTACACAACGATCGTAAATGGCAAGAACCCAATCGTTGCACATGAGTTCCTTGGTGACAGTGTCGAGGGCAAGGATGTTATCATCATCGACGATATGATTGCTTCCGGTGAGAGTATGTTGGATGTTGCCCGTCAGTTAAAGGCTCGTAAGGCAAGACGTGTGTACTGTCTTGCAACGTTCGGTCTGTTTACTGCTGGTCTGGATATCTTCGACCAGGCAAAGGCAGAGGGTACCATCGAGAAAGTTATCACAACAAACCTGACTTATCAGGATCCAGAGCTCTTCAACCATGACTGGTATGAGTCTGCTGACTTGAGCAAGTATATCGCAACTCTGATTGATCACCTGAACCACAACGCTTCTATCAGCAGCCTGTTGGATCAGTCTGAGCGTATTCAGTCAAGAATTCAGGAGTACAAAGAGTTCGGAACAATCTCCGACAACTACAAGGCTCCAACAGTATAATTGGCAAGCAAGAATCGAACAAATAAGAAAAGCACAGTTCAAAGTTGAACTGTGCTTTTCTTATTTATTCTATAATTCCTATATGGATGTTTGTTACTGTACGTAGACGTAAACCTTAATCTGCTCGTCATTTAAGTTGTTTGTGAATGTCAAGATTGCCGTTCCCTTCTTGCCCGGGATCACACGTAATCTCGCTACCGAAGGTCCGACTGGGGAAGTATCCCATGTGAAGCTCGCAACATCCTCATCCGAGGACTCTACGCTTACCTCAATATCACCGGAGATACATACACGTAACACAGCTTCCTGCGTCGTCTGTGCCTCAGTTGTCTCTGCGCCTTCCTCTGATGTATCAGCCTCATTTGTCATGAACTTCAGGAATGTATCACTGACAAACATATCCTCATAGCCTTGGGATGGCACCGCATCCGTGAAGCTTGCCAGACCATCCATCGCCTCTTCCTTATCCTCAAGCGCGGTAATCTGCTTCTTATAGTCTTCTTCCTTATTCTGATAATCTGTGATTGATGCTTTCAGAAGATCAATCTGGGACTGCAGCTCTGTGATTGCATCCTCCTGCTCCCGGATCTGTGACCGGAAATAATTGGCTGCCACATCGCTTTCTGAGGCAATTGTATTTCGCTCATCGTTGGCTTTCTGTACTTTGTTACTGAAATAGAAGAATCCAAACACCAGACCACTTGCCAGAAATATCATAAGCGCGATAGATATTCCGATATACAGCTTCGTATTCCCCCGCATTTTCTCGCGGTCATATTCTTCATCTTCTAACGGTTTTCCACAGTTGCTGCAAAACAATGCACCATCTTCATTTTCCGCTTTACAATGTTTACATATCATAATCTATACAACTCCTGTTTTCAAATTTGAATCGTACGACATATTTCCCTTATGATACCCTTTTTTTCTCTATTTGTCCAGTATCAGCATGATATCCATCCAACTATCCTGTTATCCGGTCTGCTTAGCCGCGCAGGGCCTCAAAAGCACGTGATATATCCAGCACACCCCATCCCCACGCAGGATTTGGATATGCAATATCGACAACTGTCCGCGCACCACGAATCAAAATCTGCCGGATCACTTCGGTATTCATCCCATAATAATTGCCACGCACGATGCCCCATTCGAAGAAAAGTGCCGCCGCCCCGGCGGTCAATGCAGCCCCGACACTCGTACCGCTCCGGCGCACGAACAGCGGTCGCGTCCCACTGCCTCCCGCAAGCAGCCCCGCCACACGCACGGCTGGCGCCGCAAAATCCGGCTGAATCCGTCCTTTTCTGGTATATCCACGGCTGGATTCCACATACAACGAATTATCTAGATGATTGTACCCAGCTACAGTTATCGTCCCACGCGCATTCGCTGGCGCACAAAGAATCACTTCCGGATCTGGTCGTGAAAACCGCGTATTGCCGCCCAAAAATTGTCGGATTGGCAGCCATGCATCATACCCTGCCGGAAAGCTGCTGTAATTCTCTGTCACTTCAATCCGCCAGATACCGGTCGCAGGCTTCTCAAACCGCAGCAGGATAAACGGATCACCCGAATTGTTCTCGACCACTACACTTTCCGCATACAACGTCGTTCCCTCATACAAATATGTAATCATTCCAGAACTGTCACGGTTCGGAAAAAGCTGATCAAACCGCTGCCCGGTCGGGGAATATACCGCTATCTGGTACAGACTTGGCGCACGCCCCCAGATCTCCGTGCAAAAACCCGGATTCTCATCTTCCACATAGATCTCCATCTCATTTCTTACCGTCCGTGTCCGCGGCTGTGAGATCCCGTTCTGATTGCCCAGATTGATCGTAGACAGGCTTGCAAAATGCCCGCCTGTGCCAAGCTCATTTCCAGCACTTCCGACCACGCAGATTCCCGGCAGTGTCACAACCGTATCCAGATAAAGCTCCAGATTCAGATTCCCATTGTGATCACCCTGATTCGTCCCCAGTCCCAGACAGATTACAAGCGGTTTCCCCAGCTCCATCGCCTTGTTAATCAGGTATTTCACGCCAAGTATGATATCCGCCTCCGAATAACATGGAACGCCATCTGGAATCAGGAAGAAATCTCGCAGACGCTGCTTTGCCTGCTTTAATTTCACCATGATAATATCCGACTCCGGTGCCACACCGGAAAATATATCATCCCCATCCATATAGGTGTTCCCGGCAGCCACCGATGCCAGAAACGTACCGTGCCCGTCCGTATCCCGGCTTGGTACAATCTGATACGGCTGTTCCGTCTGTATCGCCAGATTCAACAACTCCTGCGGATACTCCCTGCCATATCCAAAGATGGGACGCGTATCGATCTCCCCGCTCTGTACAGACATATTGGGTTCACCCGCTTCATATGCCGTCTGTGTCTGATCCCAGATCGCCGTTACCCTGCATGTACCATCTGCTCTGCGGAACAACGGATTCGCAAAGTCAATCCCCGTATCGACAAACCCAACCAACACATCCTTTCCTGACAAAGAAAGTCCTGGCACCGTCTGGACTGCGCCAATACCAATCCCCTGCAATGCCGAGGTATCCATCAGTCCAAAGCATTTCGGTATCCGGTCATAACCTAACCGAAACAGTGTATCTGCCGAGAGTGCTGCTCCAGCCGCATCATAGACACTACGATACGCCACAAGGAACTGACTGTTAATGATCGTTCTGCAGTCCGGCTGTAGGATCTGCATCTCCCCCGCCAGATTGTTGTCGTATTTCACAAGAAAATCAAGCACATCCTCATCATATATATAGGCACCACACGCCGAACCATACAGGCTATCCATCGCTCCTCCAACGCAAAAATCCCCTCAGCAAAATGTATGCTGAGGGGACTGTATGTATGTTTATTTTGCAATATAGGACGCGCGAACCGAAGTAATGCCGCCGTAATTTTTCGCCGGTGCCGGCTGTCCCTTTGGAACTAAAATGATCTGAATGCCTTCCAGACGCTTTGCATAACCGGCTGTACCGGATGGTGCACCATTCTTCGCCCAATCAAGCCAGCCAAATGACTGTGCATGCACACGATAGTAAATGTCATAATGCTTTGCCATCTCACCGGTCAAATTGATCCGGATTGCTTCGAGACGTTTTGCCTCGCCACTCGTACCACTCATCACGCCATTCTTCCGCCACGTTGACTGATTATTCTCATTTCCTTGCCAGCCATAGCTCTGTACATGTGTTGTATACACAATGTCTCCGCTGTACTGCTGGTTAGAAAGACGGATATTGATACCCTCCAGACGTTTTGCATAACCGGCTGTTCCTGATGGTGCGCCATTCTTCACCCAGCCGAGCCAACCGTAGCTTTGCGCATGCACGCGATAATATACATCGTATTTGCCTGCATCCGAACCTGTCAGCTGAATCTTGATTGCTTCGAGACGTTTTGCCTCGCCCTCTGTTCCGTTCATCTCGCCATTGGCAGACCACGGCAACCAGCCATAGCTCTGACAATGTGTTGTATACTGGATTCCCAGATTATCATTGCCCGTCACACGAATCTTGATACCTTCCAAGCGCTTCGCTTTTCCGCTCGTTCCCGCCATCGCACCATTTGTAAACCATGTCTTTGCATCATTCTCATTTCCCTGCCAGCCAAATGTCTGCACATGGGTTGTATACCGCACGGTTACAGCTGGTGTAACCGGCTGACTTGGTGTTGGATCTGGTGTTGGTGTTGGGCTCGGCGTTGGCGTTGGATCTGGGTTTGGTGTCGGATCTGGATTCGGATCTGGATTCGGATTTGGATCCGGATTCGGATTTGGATCCGGTGTTTCTGAAGAATCGACCTTCTTCACTGTCACGGCAAAAGAATCCTTGGCCCCCTGCCCATCCTTTGCTGTTACTGTGATCGTCGCTGTACCTGCCGCCTTTGCTGTCACTGTTCCATTCGTATCTATGGATGCAACACTTGGATTGGAAGAAGACCAAGTGACCTCCTTATTAGTAGCGTTATCCGGTACCACACGCACAACCTCAACCGTATATGACTCTCCCACCGTCATGGATTTCTTGCCACCTACAATCGTAATTGTCGACACCTTAACCAGTTTCGGGAGATTTTCTATGTCTTCACTATATCCACATGTTTTACAAACATGATATTTCTTTCCCGCCTGCTCATACGTTGGATTGATTGTCTGCACCGCTCCATATACATGAGAAGTGCAAAGGCTTACTTTATTATAAGTTTCCTGCCCCTTATAATTCGCAGTATCCGCAGTAACATAACATAAATCTCCATCTATAAATCCAAGTCCATATATATAGGTTCCCTTTGCAGTGCCTGATGGCAATGTGAATATCGTTTTCGTCGTTCCAGTTGAGATGCTATACTGTTCAATCGTTGTCGGTGTTGAGAAATAAATCACACCATTTCGTGCTGCCATACGTCCGAAATAAGCCGTCCACACGCCATTGTCTGCAGTTGTCCATTTCGCGTATGCCGGTCCATATAAACAGGTAGTTGTCTGGCTTGCATAATTATACTTAGAAATCTGATATTTCGCGCTACGATCAGCTGCCACATATGCGCCATCCAGATAATACCAGTTTCCATTGTATGGATACATATATGTCTGCACACCACTCCAGAATCTACTCTCATAGCGGCTGTCAGTTGCTTTGGTATAGGTATAGCCATACGGAACACTCGTTACATAATCCGTCCGATCGCTATCCAAAGACAACAAGGTTGCATCCGAAATCATAAAATACGTATGCTTCACCCTTCCGAGATTGTCCCATGTCGGATCATCCCATGTGGCATCCATGTGATACCACTGATTGTTCAGATATACGGCATTCCACGCATGATTTGCAGCCTCACTTGAAACATAACCGCAGACAATATTCTGGCGTTTCATCAGATACATGAACGTCAGTGCATATCCCTGACAAACCGCCTTCTTCTTAACAAGTGTGCCATAGATATTATAATCATCGCTCGACAAAGAATTTGATAAATAATTCTCATAATCATACGTTACATCTGTCACAAGGTAATCATGATATGCAAGCGCAATCTCCACATCACTCAACCCGGTTGTATCAATCGCAGCTTCCATCTTCGCAACTTCTGCATCAATCTCCGCTTTCATAGAAGTAATCTGTGCCTTCGTATAATTATATGTAATGATCAATTTTGTAACATTACTTTGGTTATCCAGGTAATAACGAAATCCACCCGATACATAAAACAACTGTGGATTCATGTTCAAAATACCGTGTATAACATCTCCCACATTGGTTCTTGTCAGTCCATAGCCTGTCACATCTATGGTATCCTGCAGCTTCTCCATCGCAGCCACAATCGCTGTATCATGTGAATGGTCATAACTGCTGTCCGCAACCGCGTCGCTTGCTTCCAGCAAACCGCCCTCCGACAGCAGTCCGCTTCCATCCTCATGAACAATCTGCGTTGCCTCCTGCAACGGCTCGTCCAGCTCTGCCGCAACTCCTGTCACAGTATTTGCCAGCAGCATCACGAGTATAAGCAAATACGTAAATAGTTTCTTTCCTCTTTTCATGCAACCCTCTCCTTTTCTACACCCTGTTTTCAATTTTACCCATACATTCATTACAGTTCTCGCTAATAAAACATTAACATATATTGGGGGAATGCAAAGAGAAAGTTTTGAAGATTTTTAAGACGGAGAATCATATGCATGTAAAAAATCAGGAGCGACAGCCCTATACAAATATAGGATATGTCACTCCTTCCATTCACACGCAAGCATCTTCAATATACTGAAAAGATTGTGGTGCATTACTTATTCCATATTCTTTTAATTCTTTAGGCGAAGCATACTTTACAACGTTTTTTAACTTATATGCTACTGCTTGATCCCGGTTTTCATAATATTGATTGAAAAATGATTTATCAATACCCGATTTTTCCTCTGTTTTCTCCCAAATCACTTCTGGCGAATCAATCAAAACATCCTCCACTTCGGCTTCCCCAACAACCCGCATAATAGGATTCGTAGAGTAAATTAAGATCTTATCTACATGCCTTTTGCACGCCTTTTTACGGAACTCATATCTCTTGGTTCCATTCATTATATTTTCTACATGAATAGGATTAATTGATAATAATATCGCACACATTATTTTTCTCCTTTTCATTTTTTTTAATTATATCTCAATAACATTCAATTTGCAACCTTTGGCAAACATTTGTTCTATCTTTTTAACAAATGCATAACACTTCCCCTTCTAGCAATCTCAAAGAATTGACTATCATTCAATTTAAAAAATCCCCAATATGAATCGCGGTCTAATCCAATTTCCTCTATCAAATCATGTCGAACTATCCTTTTCCTCAGCGCACCATTATATGTCATTTTTATTGCTTTACATCTACCCTTATTGTACCAATATCTTAAATCTTTTTTGTCAAATACACTATACTTACTTGCATAATTATAAAATTCGTCAAAACTGCCGAATTCTCCCTGTGTTTTTACATCCTCAACAACACATATAGACGTTACAACGGAGGAATATTCTGCGCTTCTCCCATCTTCACCAGTTCTATACAACACCACAATGTCTCCATAATTCAAATTCTCTACGCCATCCATACTGCACACATAAATTTTATGTATGGAATTTGTATATGATACATCTTTTATTATGCTTTTATTCTCTGTCGTTAATATCGAATCCGGAAACATGATCGAATGATATTTCGGATAAATACTTAGTAAATACTTCTTTGCTGTGCTCACATCTACATAAGGAAAGTCTTTGTTTATTTCCCCTGTAATTATTCCCATTTTCTTTAAGTAAACGTTTTCTCTTTGCGCGCCCTCTCCTTTAACTCCATATTGTTCAAACCCAAATTTTTGAACCAAACTGATCAACGAACTGTGTTTTTCATAAATGGTTACGTAACATACATCAACTGCTTCATTTATTGCATAATCCATAATTATCTTAATAAACTGTTCTCCCATTTTAGTTCCATGCGCCTCGATTTTAAATGTTCCCACCTTTAGTATCCTTTCGGCATGAATATTGGGTTCTACATCATTTACACACTGATATTCCATTTTTAAATATAAAAGACCTATCAGGTTTGCATTTTCATACTGCGCAAATGCAGGCTCATCTTTTTTTCTTCCAAACCAATCATCAAATCCTGGATAATCTCTTTTAAGTGAATCAAAAAAAGGATCGTGTAAATCGATTTCTGAAAATTTCTTGCGTATAATATTATTCAATATGTTTTCCTCCATTTTAATTTGTTTATACTATATCAATTTTCATTTGGAACAGGTTGTTATGAAAACTTTGATAACCACATACGAAATTATAGATATTTACAGAATAACTGTATTCTCCTCTAGAATCCCTATCCCCCAAAATACTGATATAAGTTTTAATCTCCCCTATTAAAACTTATATTATATATATTACACATCTCGACAAATATATCAAGGAATTTCGACAAATTCAAAAAAGATCTGATGTATAAAACATCAGATCTTTTTATATAACTATCAACTCATCTCAACGCATCCAGATATTTTCCATCCAAAACATCTTTCAAGTACTGTCCATACTGATTCTTCTTCAGAAGCTCGTACACTTCCAGTACCTCTTCCTTGCTGATCCAACCATTCAGATATGCGATCTCTTCCAGACACGCAATCTTACGATGCTGATGCGTCTCCATCGTCTTTACGAAGTTCGT
>UMFE01083437.1_pt1 | contig 13028 bp, 10 predicted proteins | sample 1964911 | NCBI WGS metagenome assembly UMFE01 (sample SAMEA4836036, study PRJEB28245) | human gut metagenome | biome: gut microbiome; material: fecal sample | place: Denmark | collected 2008
TTGTATAATAACCGTCTTGTTCAAGCAACTCATTATTCACAAGAGCACGGCCGTTATCCAGAACGCATTCTTCAAACGGGAAGTATACAGGCTTTTGAATTATTACGCCATCACCCGGATTAGTAAACGCCTGTACAAATATATTCAATGCGCTTACAACCGTTACGCTTGTAACAAGCCATTCCTTTTGAACACTCCAGCCATGCCGACGCTGCATCCAGCCCGCGATAGCATCAAAATAGCTGTCCGGTAATACGGTATAGCCAAACACTCCGTGATCAACGCGCTTGCGAATAGCCGATACAGCCTCTTCACAACAGCGGAAATCCATATCGGCTATCCAAAGCGGCAGCAGTCCCTTTTCGCTGAACATAGAAGACATATTGTCCCATTTAGAGCAGCTTGTTCCCCTGCGGTCCGTCATTTTATCAAAATCGTACATAAAGCCTCCATATCATGTTTTATATTGTTGTATTCCAATGTATTATGTAGTAAAATAAGCCATATACCCGTTAGGAGCATGACCATGAATTCATTATTCCGCCGATGCATACCGTACCTTTGCGCAGGGCTTATATCCATACCTGTGTTCTACTGTATTTTTTTCCGCAATAAGCCCATGCTCATAGGTATTTCCGATAGCTGCTTTCTATGCGGCATACTGCTTGTGCTGTTCAGTTTAGTATGCTTTATAAGCCAATCCGGTCTGTTTGATCGCGCCATATACAGTTTCTACACTTTTCGCCGCATATTCAGGCGCAAAGAGACTAAAGCATTGCCTTTTGAAGAATATATTCAAAAGCACCAGGGCCTAAAAAGCAACTGGCTGCCTGCCGCCTGCGGCGCAGCATATATAATACTGGCCGCGTTGGCAGGAGCTATAGTCTAACCTCTGTTCGCCATAAGAACATATTTTTCATATTCATCCGGCGTACATAATATGCTGTGCCCTTCCTCAACGTGGCGCATCTCAAGCCGCTCGTCGTCAATGTTATATGCTGATGGGTCATAGCTAACGCGCACTCTTCGCCTTTCGCCATGCGGATTCGGCAGCGGAATAGAAGATATAAGCGACTTGGTATATGGGTGCAGCGGATTATGATAAACCTTGTCCGCATCCCCCATTTCCACCATCCTTCCCTTATACATAACGCCTATTGTATCGGAAAAATACTTGACCACCGAAAGATCGTGCGCAATAAACAATATGGTCAGCCCCATATCGCGCTTCAGATCATTCAGCACATTTATTACCTGCGCCTGGATTGATACATCCAGCGCTGAAATAGGCTCATCCGCTATTACCATTGTCGGTTCAACTATAAGCGCCCGCGCTATGCCTATTCTCTGGCGCTGTCCTCCGGAAAATTCATGCGGATAGCGCGTAGCATGCTCCGGCAAAAGGCCAACGCGATACAGCGCCTCCCCCACCATATTTCTTACGGTGGCTTCATCCTTTATGCCCTTTATCTTTAGTCCCTCGGCAATAATTTCCTGCACGGTCATACGTGGATTCAGCGAGGCTATAGGATCCTGAAACACCATGGCTATATTGCTGGTTAAGAATTTTTGAAGCTCCGCGTCTTTTTTCCCTGAAATTATCCTGCCCCCAAATGTAACCTCGCCCGACGAAGGATTATATAAGCGGATTATTGTACGCCCAAGTGTTGTTTTTCCGCATCCTGACTCCCCCACAAGACCGAAGGTTTCTCCGTTTTTCACCTGAAAGCTAACGCCGTTCACGGCCTTTACCGTAACCTTGGTTTTCCCGTGGCCGGAAATGAAATGAGTATGCAGATTTTTTACGTCAAGAAGAATATCACGTTCATTTGCATTCATATTCCATATCCTCCTCTACCATTCTGTCTATGCGCCTTTTTAGTTCTTCAGGCATTTCCACCCTTGGTGCATACGGATGCAAAAGCCATGTTGCCGCATAATGTGTATCCGATAATTTGAAGAACGGAGGTTCTTCCTTAAAATCAATATCCAGCGCATAATGGTTTCTCGGCGCGAATGCATCGCCCTTGGGCGGCATCAGCATGTTTGGCGGGGCGCCCGGTATAGAGAAAAGCCTTTCTCGGCTTTCGCTGTCCGGCATTGCAGACAGCAGCGCCCAGGTATACGGATGTGCAGGATGATAGAAAATATCATCACACGTGCCAAACTCAACTATTTTACCGGCATACATAACGCATATTCTGTCCGCCATGTTTGCCACCACGCCCATATTATGCGTGATAAATATAACGGAAAGATTTCTCTCCTGCTTAATCTCTTTTATAAGATCAAGTATTTTGGACTGTATAGTAACATCCAAAGCCGTGGTCGGTTCATCACAGATAAGTATTTCCGGGTTGCACGCAAGCGCAATAACTATAACTATACGCTGGCGCATACCGCCGGAAAACTGAAACGGATACTGATTAAAACGCTTTTCGGGTTCGGGAATGCCAACGGCGGCCATCAATTCAAGGGCGCGCTTTTTCGCCTGTTCATGGCTCAGCTTTTGATGTACACACAATGTTTCGGTTATTTGTTTACCAACCTTCATTATAGGATTAAGCGCAGAAAGCGGATCCTGAAACACCATGGCTATGCGCTTGCCGCGTATTTGACAAAACTGTTCTTCCGTAAGTTTGGTAAGATCCATTCCGTCATACAATATTTCACCGCGATCTATTACCGCATTTTTTGAAAGTATCCCCATAATGGCTTTGTTTGTAACGGATTTGCCCGAGCCTGACTCGCCGACTATGCAAAGCGTTTCGCCCTTGTTCAAATCAAAGCTTACGCCCCTTACCGCCTGTACCTTCCCCGCAAAGGCGTTAAAGCTGACCGTTAAGTCCTTTACCTGAAGAATAGGATTGTTTTTGCTCATAAAGACCTCCTTAGGTGCCGCGCTGCGTCGGGTCAAATGCATCCCTTAGCCCGTTGCCGAACAAATTGAACGATATCATCAGCACCGATATAAGCACCGCCGGGAAAACGGTTTGGTATGGGTACTGGAGCAGAACGGTTTGCGCATGGCTGAGCAGCACGCCAAGCGACGCTTCGGGCGCCCGGATGCCAAGCCCTATATAGGCCAAGAAGCTTTCGGCAAATATGGCGCTTGGAATAGCTATCATTGTTCTTGTCACTATCGGGCCTATAGCGTTCGGCAAAATATGGCGGAAGATCAATACCGCGTCCTTTGTGCCAAGAGTGCGTGCCGCAAGCACATATTCACTATCCTTAAAACGATAAAACTGCGCCCTGATAAGCGTTGCCGTGCCAACCCAGTCGCGTACAACAAGCGCCATTATAATGGCAAAAAGGCCATTGCCAAAATACATGATGAACAACGTCATAACAACTATGTTAGGAAACGCCTGAACTATTTCCGCAAAGCGCATCATCACCATGTCCGTCATGCCGCCATAATAGCCGGCGATAGAGCCATATATTACGCCGAACCCTACATTGGTTAAAACGGCAGCGAATGCGATTATAAGCGATATTCTGCACCCACGCCACACGCGCGTCCAAAGATCGCGGCCAAGATAATCCGTTCCGAACCAGAAATAATCGTCCCCATAGCCGGAATAAATATAAGTATCTATACGTATATCGCACATTTCAACGCCATTAACAACGGTTTCATTAAATACGTCCAATATGCAGCCTTCCGGGTATTTTTCCGTATTATCCAAATTATCCTTACGGCGGTTTTTAAGTACGGTTGAACCATTCAGCAGATTTATGCCTTCGCACCCCTTAATGCGCGCGGGAAGATTTGCCCTATCTAAATCCTGATCGTTATACCCATATCCGTTCATCATAGGCCCAAACGCCGATAGGATAACTATTATGCATATTATGGCGAACGCAATTATAGATGCCGTATTCTTGCCAAACCGCAGCATTGCATCCTTAAAGAAGCCTACCGGTTTTGTTTCAAATTTGGCGTCGTGTATCTCCTCTTCCCTCGTATGGAGTTTGAAATCCTCCTTTTGAAGGGAAAGATATTCGGGATCCGTAGTCTGGAATATCCTCATTGTTTCTTTCCTCCCATACGAACTCTCGGGTCTATTACAGCGTATAGCAAGTCTACCACAAGCACCGTCATTAGCGATACCAATGAATAAATCAGCAAAATAGCAATGGTAAGATAATGATCGTTTGCATTTATTGACTTGATCATCAGGCTTCCCATGCCCGGAATGGCAAATATGCTCTCCACAACAAGCGAACCGCCAAGCACGTTTGCAAACATAGGCACTACTATATTGAGCACCGGAATGCATGAGTTTCGTATTGCATGGCGAAAAATAGCCTTTGACCGCGTGAACCCCTTGGTTCTTGCGAGCAGTATATACTCGGAATTCAATGATTCTATCAGTTCAGCCCTCATATAACGCGCAACCTTTGCCATAGGGTCCAGAGCAAGCGAAAGCGTTGGCAAAAAAAGCGAAAGATATTTAACCGACGCCATATCGGATACGGTATAGGTTATAGGGAACCAGCCGAATTTGTACGCGGCAAAATATTGCAGAAGCGTAGCATAGATAAACGACGGTATTGAAATGAAAAGAATAACAAAAAGAGATATCTCGTGATCCGTCATTGTATTCTTTTTTATTGCCGCGAACGCGCCAAACACCAGCCCTATGGGTATTGATGCAAGCAGAGATACCAAATTGATAAAAAGAGTAAGCGGCACCTTTCCGCCCAGCACCTGAAATACGGGTATATTGGGCTGTATTTTCATAGATATGCCCCAGTCGCCCTTGAGAAGAACATTCTTCATAAAAATTCCGTACTGCTCAATGAGCGGCCTATCCAAATGGTATTTTGCCTGGATCATATCCAACACTTCGGCTGATATGGTGGGATCGTCGTAAATGGAGCTTGGCATAAGACGAATGACTAAAAAGGCCACGGTTACAATAATGAATAATGTAAGCAGCATGGCCAGAAGTCTTTGCATCACATAGCGGGCCATAGCATGGGACTCCTTTCATGATTTGGACAAATATTGCGCAGGGCTCTCCTTGCTGCAAGAGAGCCCCCGCACCGGATAAACCGGGTTTTATTCGGCATCTGTTACAGAAGCATAGATCCAGCCAAAGCCAACGCGGTTAACCCACTGATCCGCGGCCAACTGAACACGATCCGCTTTAAGGGTCTTATCAATAAGCTCTATTACAGGAATACCGGACACGTTATCAAGCCATATGCTTTCCATTTCCGCAACGTAACCCAATCTCTTTTCATGGTCAAAGCGTTCTTCGCTGCTATTGGCCAGCGTCCAGAGCTCATCGTAACGTTCGGATGTAAAGGTATCATAGCGGTTAGCCCATGCGCTGCCATATACTTTAAGTCCGTTCCAGGGAGCCAGTTCATTGGTAGACCACCCGGCAAAACCAAGATCGAACGATGTGGGATCGGTCTTTGCGGCGCGTATCTGATCATTGGACTGGCTTGTGGGCAAGCCGTTCAGCACCAGTTCAAAGCGGTCGGCGCCAAATATAGCGGGCCAGCTGCTCTGCAATGTTTCAGCAATGGCAGTCATATCCGCGTCGTCGTTTCGGTAAGTCAGGGTAATAGTCACCTTGTCCTGTCCTGCGGCCGCAAGCGCCTGTTCAAACAAAGCCACAGCCTGCTCAGGATCATATCCGTTATGGTCATCGGGGATAGCGCTGCCCTGCTTGCTGTTGCGGTAAGATTCACCGGTGGTAACATCTGCCAGGAAACGGCTGGAAATAAGGTAATTAGCCGGCTTTGCGTTCAGCAGCTTTGCAATGGACTCACGATCCACGGCCAAGAACAGCGCTTTGCGGAAGTTCACATCGGAAAGAATAGGATTATCGGGGTTGTTTACGTTTACCGGCATATACTTTACATATATGCTGGGCGAGTAAAGCACGCGGGGATCCTCTTCATAATCCTTAAACTGGGAAGAATTAAGTTCAACATAGTCCAGCTCGCCTGCTTCAAACATCTGAAGCTGAGTCCCTCTGTCGGGGATTATCTTCATTACCAGCTTTTCAATCTGAATCATATCCTGCTTGATATATTCAGGATTCTTCTTAAAGCTTATTTCGGCATCCCTTTCCCATGCATTATAGGTAAATGCACCGGAGCAGACAACCTTGTCTATATCGGTGCCATATGTGGTTGCCGTACGATCGGAATTCATAAGGGATTCATACATTTCCTCATATACGGGGACCGTCCAGGCATACGCAAGGTGGCTCATCACCTCAGTCGCATCCTGCGCAATGGAGGTGGTTATTTCTATTGTCATATCATCCACCTTTTTGATGCCTACATCCTCCCACGTAGGTACAGCGCCTTCTACTTCGGTCTGCGTATAGTAAGCCTTGGCATTGAGTATCTTTATATAGTCCTCCGCAAATGCGCCGCCGCGGCCGTTAACCAGCTTAGGGTCGAGCAGCATTTTGAAAGAATACATAAAATCGTCAGCTGTAATGGCTTCTCCGTTTGCCCAGCGGGCATCGGGCGATATCTTTATTTGCCAAACGGTGCCGTTATCGTTCATCTTTATGGGCTCGCCATCGGCTATGCAAGCGCGCAGGGATACGCCGGACTTGTCATCGTTATAGAAATATCCGTACAGGGCCGCACCGGTATATTCAATACAGCAGCTCTCTATATCTGACGTATACATATGCGGATTAAGCGTGGCAATGGACTCGGTACGGGCAAACGTCAGCGTACCTTTGCCAGTAGCGGAAACCTGCTGAGGCTCTTCGCTCTGCGTTGGTTGTTCAGACTGTACGGGGGCAGCCGTTTCTTCCGCCGGTGGGCTGCTTATCGGCGCTCCATTCTGATTGGTGCATCCGGCAACAATAGCCGCCAGCATGGCAACGGCCAGTATAAGTGAAAACAATCGCTTAGTAGACATTGTCATTCCTCCTTATTTGAACAGCTTTTCAGGGGTAGGTTTATAGTCGATTATCTTATCAACAAGTCTCTCCAGATAATCCAGCACTTCATTTGTCATAGCCTCGCCTATTTCAGCGGTGGCTTTGCGGGCATCGCCCAGCGCACCGTTAAGCGTAACATCATGCTTCCAGTTCCAAACGCCCTGTCCGCCGCCCGGTACAAATGCCGTCCTATCAGTAAATATGCTGGTCTGATTAATGCCTTTTTCTCTGTGCTCGCGCACTATATCCGGCCTCAAATACATACATTGCGCGGTTTCCATTTCGCAGGCATGCCCGAAGTTGCCCGGCTGAATACCGGGGAAATATTTCTGTATGCCGCCTTCAAGCAGTTCTGAGCCAACCGGAGTCCAGAACGCGGTAACGTCATGCTCTTGCTTAAGTATCTGCACAGCAGACATGAGGCAGGGCTTATTGCCGCCATGAGCATTCACGAACAGCACCTTATCAATGCCGTAGTGTACAGCGGAAAGCGCGGTATCTACAAGCACAGCGGTAAGCGTGCTTACGCGCAGCGTTGCAGAGCATGGGAAATCCATATGGTGTGAAGAGATACCGTACGTTATAGGCGGGAAGCATATCACCTTATGCCCGCAGCGGCCGGCAAGAAGCTTGGCAATGCGGTATGCCCTTACGGTATCGGTCACAAACGTAGTGTTCGGGCCATGCTGTTCGCATGAACCTACGGGTATAAGCGCCACCTTTATTTCAGGCAGCACCTCGGCCACCTCCGGCCAAATCATGTCCTCCAGAATTAAACGATCCATTTTTTAGTTCCTCCTTTCAGTGCCAATGGGGTTTATCCCATATTTTCAGCTTTTGTCCCAACCCCTTCTCAAGGGCCTTATTGTAAAGGTCATACCCCCATGCCACATCCTCTATCGGGAGTCCGCCCACAACAAGCAACAGTTTGTCATCATCGCTCTTCCTTGGCGCCGCCGTACCGGCAACCACATCGCCAAGGCTAACAATATTATCCTCTTTCAAAATTCCTTTATCGTAAAGCATCAGCATATCATATGATGATGCCCAATCCTTTATGGATTCAAGCCCTTTCTCATGCATTTTCCCTTCTTCAAGGTAATCAAGATGCATCTGCCAGTTGTCAACGGCAACTCTGTTTTTAAGATACATTTCGTCAGGCAATTCGGCCGTTCCCGTTATAGTAAGCAATGCACCGGGCTTAAGCATTTCGGGCGTAATATGCACCTTAACCTTTCCGGCTGTTGCGACGCTTATAACGTCCGCATACCGCAGCGCCTCCTCAAGCGAGTCGCAAATCTCATATTCCGCAATAAATTCCTTTTCCATATCCTGTTGGAATGATATTGCCCTATCTTTATTTATATCATATAGATAAACCTTATTTATTCTGCCCATGCCTTCAGCAATGGCCATGGTGCAGGCATGGTTGATAACCCCGCACCCTATTACGGCAATGTTTTCGGCTGATGCGCTTTTGAGATATTTGGCCGCAACGCCCGGTACCGCGCCTGTTCTGGCAGCGGAAAGCAGATTGGCGGACATTATCGCCATTGGCGCGCCGGTATCCGCATCATTCAATGAAAACATAAGTATTGAGCGCGGCATGCCCTTTTTTATGTTTTCAACATTTGACCCATACCATTTCTGGCCTGTAACATGAAAACGCCCTCCGAGATAGGCAGGCATTACCATATAACGGCGATCGGGGCCGGCTTTGGGCATGCCCTCAAATGCGGGGTTTTCCGGATACCAAAGCATAATTCCATGGGAGTTTCCCTTAGGCCCACCCATGACGTAATCGCCTTTACCGGCTAAGAGGAACATATCCTCCATCGTGCGGACACACTGTTTCATATCCAGCACACCGGCTTCAAGCATGTCCGGTTCGGATAAATACAGGAACTGCAATCCTTCGTTTTCCATTTCCGTTATTCCTTTCCTTGTATTGCACTCAGGCTTGATAGCTTACCGTTTACATTTTTTAAAGCATGGTATGCTTCCTCCAACATGCAGCGCAGCTCTTCATACATGCCTTTTGTCCGTAAATCCGGCTCACTTATGGCTTCTGTTTTATGAAATTCCTTTACTACCGATATGTCGGAAAATATACCCGCCCCAACGCCGGCCAATACTGCTGTGCCCAAGCTGCCTGCGTTCAGATCCACATTTGTTTTTATAATGCTTTTTTGGAATACATCCGCCAATATCTGGCGCCATACCGCGCTTTTTGCACCGCCGCCAACTATGCGCACGGAACCAACAGCATCCAGTTTTTCCATCCTGTTAAGGATTATAGCCAAATGCAATGCTACGCCTTCCATAACGCTTCGGCTCATATGTGCACGCGTATGGGTTGCTTTTAACCCGAGGAACGCCCCTTTTGCTCCCGTATCAAAATACGGCGCGCGTTCGCCCAGTATATATGGCATATACAGCATGCCGTCCGCACCCGGTGATACGGATGTAATTTGCTTTTCCATTTCAGCATATGAGGGATTGTCACAGCACAGATTTTTTATATACCAATCATAGCTCAATCCGCCCGCCTGCATGGTTCCGCCATTTATATAGTAGCCCTTTCTCAGCGACAGCCCCTTATAAAGCCCGCTGTGAGCATCCATATTTGCTTTATCCGTTGCTGCCGAAAGCCAGCTTGATGTTCCAAGGCAAACATAAGCTTCGCCCTTTTCAAGTATACCCGCACCAAGCATCGCTGCCCGCCCGTCCCCTGCACCCTGTACAACGAGTGTTCCGGGCAAAAGGGCACACTCCTCAGCGGCAGAATCAAGCACATTACCTATCGGCGTGCCCGCCCAAACGACCTCCGGCAGCTTGTTCTGCGCCAGTCCTACAGCCTGCAGGATCTCATCTGACCATTGACCGCTGAAAATGTTATAGAGATGAGTATGCCCCGCATCGGAGGCGTCCGTAAAGAAGCTGCCTGTTAGTCTTAGGTTTATATAGTCTTTAGGTTGAATGAATTTATACGCTGCTTCGAATACCGCAGGCTCATGTTCTTTAAGATAAAGCACCTTGGGTGCAGTATAATTGGCGCTTGGCGCATTGCCGGTGATGGAATAAAATCTATCCTTGCCTACAACAGACTCAATACGTTCGTTCTCTTTGCCGGCTCTTCCGTCCGCCCATATCATGCACCTTCGCAGCGGTATGCCCTGTTTATTCACCGGCAAGCAGGCCATCATCTGTCCGGATATGGCTACGGCTGCCACCTCGCCCGGATTCCTATCTTTCAGCAATATTCGGTTATTGTTGCAAAAGGCATTCCACCAGTCCACTGCATCTTGCTCCGCAAAGATGCCTCCCTCTGCATAGTACACAGGATAGCTTTGTTCGCTATGGGCTAACAATTCTCCATTGGCTGCATACAGTGTAGCCTTGTCGGAGGATGTTCCCAAATCATGTGTCAAAAGATATTTGGCCATGGCTGCCTCCGCGTAATCACTTATTTGGAATTTGCTTCCTCTATTATCTTTACGGCGCTTTCAAGACCAACGCCGAAACGTTCAACGCCAAGATCAAGCATTCTTTCCACGGTTTCTATGCTTCTTATTCCTCCCGCCGCTTTTATCTTGGCTCTTCCCTTGCATGCCTCTGACATAACCTCAACATGGTGCAGCGTGGCAGGCCCCGCCTTACCCGTAGAGGTTTTCACATAATCAACACCGCCTTCTATAAGCAGCTCGCACGCATGGCGTATTTCATCATCATTCAGATAACATACTTCCAAAATGCATTTATAAACAACATTCGGGCCGATAGCGTCACGAACAGCCCGAACATCGCGCACAACCATGTCATCAAGTCCGGACTTAAACGCGCTTATATTCATTATGTTTTCTATTTCCTGCGCTCCGTGAGCCAGATGCCACTTGGCAAAGTTGGCCTTTACCTCTGCGGGGTCCGCTCCGGTTATATTGCTGCAGCCCGCGCCTACCAGAACATCGGTACCTTTGAGTTTTTCAACCATTTCATCCAAATAGCAGCGCTGTCCTATAACAGAATAAAAGTGATACTTCTTTGCCTGTTTTATCATTTCCAGCATTTCCTGATGTGTGGCGACCGCACCGGTCAATGTCGCATCGCACATCCTTGCAAATTCATGTCCGCTAATCCTCATAACATTTGATCCTCCATCAGGTTTTTTGTTTAAAGAAGGAATTGACCTCATTATATGTCCTATTATGTATTATTGTCAATAGGTATTTTTGGCGCTCATAGAAATAAAAACCCCGCTCCTGTTTTAGCGAGGTTTTTAATAAGCTATATTTACATATATTACTATATGTTATTTATTGTGCTTGCGGAACAGATACCATGACGGCATTCTATATTTTATTTGATCCATCACATTATCAGCAGAGACCACAATATACGGCGGCTCCATTGTAAAAAGTCCTTGCCTATAGTCTTTATCATACTTTTCCTGCTTAAAAGATGGGTCAATAATATATATATTTTCTCCCTCCGCCTTAGCAGCTAATACAAAATGACCACCATCCGAAAACAATCCCTTTGGTTTACCGGCATGAATAATGGCAACCGCCCCGGCACGCAGACCGTTCATCAGTTCTTCCTTTGACGATCCGCTTAAGAGCTCCAGGCCGTACCGTTCTGCAATTTCTTTAGCAAATATGGGCATATCCGTGCCAAAATGGTTTGCTCCCGCCCTTACGGAAATGCGTACTGCTTCCTGTGGCTCAAGCTGTTTATCCGTCAGAATGCCGACCAACATGCACGCGCATATCAGCCCACATCCTGCCTTAGCCACCGAAGGATACGGCTCGGCCGGCTGTTCTCCTTTAACTAATGACGTTGGATATAAAATGTTTTCATAGTCCAGCTGATTCAATACTCGCATCTAAACACTCTTCCTTGCTCTATATAAGTATATATAACATATATGAAACATATAACACATCATACGGGGAAAGTCAACTCGTTTTTCAGCATAAGTCATATAATATCATATCCAATTTTTCCGTAGAATCCCTCCTGCATCATTTTCATCCATATATAAAGCCCCGCCCCGCCATGTTTCACGTGAAACATACGGGGCGGGTTTTATTATTGTTGTTTATATGCGGCTTTTATTCGCGCGTAAGGGAAGTAATTATTTCGTCTATCCTGTGCGCCACGGCTATGAAGTCGTCCCTGCCGAAGCCCTTCGTGGTCATCGCGGCGGTGCCTATGCGCACGCCGGAGGTCTGCATGGGGCTGCGTTTTTCTCCGGGGACGCTGTTTTTGTTCAGCGTTATGGCGCGGCTGTCCAGCGCCTGCTGAACCATTTGTCCGGTTATGGTGGGATGGGTGCGGGTGAAGTCCAAAAGGAACATGTGGTTATCCGTGCCGCCGGTCACAACCTCGTAACCCATGCGCGTAAACTCCGCCGCCATAGCGCGGCTGTTTTCCACCACGCGGCGTATGTATGCACGGAATTCAGGCGTAAGCGCCTCCTCCGCCGTCACGGCCTTTGCGGCTATTGTGTGCATATGCGGACCGCCCGCCATGCCGGGGAACAGCGCGCTGTCCACCTTCTTTGCATATTCCGGCTTGCAGAATATCAATGCGGAGCGTATACCGCGCAGCGTTTTATGCGTGGTGGTGGTAATAATATCGGCATGACCAAAGGGCGAAGGATGCTCCCCCGCCGCCACAAGGCCGGCTATGTGCGCAATGTCCGCCATGAGCAGCGCGCCGTTTTCATGCGCTATGCACGCAAAGCGTTCAAAATCGATAATTCGGCTGTATGCCGACGCGCCTGCTATTATCAGCTTAGGCTGCGTCCTTTTCGCCATATCCTCCACGCTGCCCATGTCTATATAGCCCCTGCCGTCAAGGCCGTAATGCTCTATGTTATAAAGCTTGCCCGCCATGCTTATGGGCAAACCGTGGCTTATATGCCCGCCCATCTGCAAATCAAGGCTAAGTATAGTGTCCCCGGGCCGCAGCAGCGCCGCGTAGGCCGTCATGTTCGCGTGGGTACCGCTCAGTGGCTGCACGTTGACGTGATAATCCGTCGCAAACACCTGCCGCCACTTCTGCCGGCAGTATTCCTCCAGCTCGTCCACAACC
>UMFE01032766.1_pt1 | contig 12391 bp, 10 predicted proteins | sample 1964911 | NCBI WGS metagenome assembly UMFE01 (sample SAMEA4836036, study PRJEB28245) | human gut metagenome | biome: gut microbiome; material: fecal sample | place: Denmark | collected 2008
GCAAATCCGTTCCTCGATGAGGCGTATTTCCAAAAAAGGAAATTCGATAAAGGAATGCACCGGCTGACTGGAAAATTCAAGATGATTTGGAAAAACCAGAACGGACTGTGCTACCACTGCGGAATGCCGATGGATGTAACGGAAGAAAGAGAAATCTTCTACCTTGCACCAAAGGCAAAGGCTGGCATGGAAGATGTTCGCAATATGCGCTACGTTCATTGCACCTGTCAGCGTATTTATGCTGAGAACCGCTTGAAGAAGTGATGAAATGCTTGAGCCGTATGACGGGAAACTGTCACGTACGGTTCTTAGGCGGGAAGGCGGTGGTAACACCGCTGACCCAGCCGATTATACTGCCCTGGTTCACAAGTTCCACGGACAGGTCGTGAAAATCAGTTCTTCCAGCACCAACTATATTAATCCGATGGATATTAATATCAACTATTCAGAGGACGACAATCCGGTGGCATTGAAAGCAGATTTTATCCTGTCCCTTTGTGAGTTGATTGTAGGTAGCAAGGACGGATTGCAGCCGGTCGAAAAGACGGTCATTGACCGTTGTGTGCATCAGATTTATCAGCGATATTTTGATGATCCCAAACCGGAGAATATGCCTATTCTGGAGGACTTGTATAATGCCCTTTTGAAGCAGGAAGAAAAGGAAGCGCATCATGTTGCAACTGCCCTTGAAATCTATGTTAAAGGTTCTCTGAAGGTGTTTAATCACCGAACCAATGTAGATATTCAGAATCGTCTGGTGTGTTACGACATTAAGGAACTGGGCAATCAGCTGAAAAAAATCGGGATGCTGGTTGTACAGGATCAGGTCTGGGGACGTGTCACCCAAAACCGTAATGCAGGAAAATCTACTCGATACTATATCGACGAGTTCCATTGGGCGAGACGTTCCGTAGCTTAACAGGCTATGGGGTCAGCAGTCGCCTGTGCTAACAGCACGAAAACTGCTGATACAACTGATATGATATTGCTCAAATGAGTGGGTAACGCCACGAAGGGGCACACGTAAACTGCCTATGGCGTGAGTAGCTGTGTAAGGCAAAAGGGTCATAAAGCTAGGCTGGAGAGCAAAAAGCCAACCCAAACAGGTTAAGCTGTGGAAAGGTTTGTAGAGGTACAGGCTGTTGGTAATTATGTAGTGGGCTGTATATGGTGAGAATCCCATTATGGGGAACGAACAAACGATTTAAAGGGTCTAAAATTCGGATACGTTAAAAAGCGTATGTCCACTTGTTGGACGATGATTACCGAAAAGTAACAGCGTGGATGTGAAAGTCGGGATACCGTTACAGGCGGTATAAATCATCAGGCTCAAAGGAAGCACCTAAGTACAGTATCGTATCATATCGGAACGTCGGAAGCAGCGAACAGCGAGCAGTTACACCTGCTATGACCTGTTAATAGGGAAAACCACAAGTATAACCTATTTTAATCGCTGTGAAAGCGGAGGCACGAGCGAAGAAGTTCCTGTAATGGGAATGGAGCAACAGCCTCTAGTGGGAGCCGGAGCAATCCGGCAAAAGAAGTGCAATAAAGTAATGTAGTTGACATTCATAGGTTCGAGTATGACTAAAAGAAACCGAACCGAGCCAAAAGCGAGGTGATGTTGACTATGCGAAGAAAAGAAATGTTGAAGCGAAACAGCCTGCGCTATGCGGAGTATTACAGCATGGTGGAAATTCAAGACAAGCTGTTTCAAGACAGCAAAGACGGTAAGGTATTCAAAGACCTTATCAGCATCATTGCCAGTGAACAAAACATCAAACTGGCATACCGCAACCTGAAAACAAACAAGGGGAGCAACACGGCTGGCGTTGACGGTGTAACCTTTGAAGATTTGAAGCAAATGCCGGAAGAAGCCATTGTAAAACGGATTAGGGATAAAATATTCAACTATCAGCCCAAAGCTGTAAGACGGGTATATATTCCGAAAGCCAACGGGAAACTCCGTCCTTTGGGGATTCCTACTGTGCTTGATAGGATTGTGCAACAGTGTGTCCTGCAAGTCATGGAGCCAGTCTGTGAAGCAAAATTTCATAGGTACAGTTACGGATTCAGACCGAACCGAAACTGTAAACAAGCAGTTGCCATGTGCTATAAGCTGGCACAGGTAAGCGGATTTCATTACGTGGTAGATGTTGATATAAAAGGATTTTTCGATAACGTCAACCACGGAAAACTTCTAAAGCAGATATGGGCGCTGGGAATACAGGATAAAAACCTGCTATCCCTTATCAGCAAGATGTTAAAAGCGCCGATTGAAGAAAACGGGGAAAGAACCACTCCTACTAAGGGAACGCCACAAGGCGGGGTGCTAAGTCCGTTGCTTGCAAACATTGTTCTCAATGAATTTGATTGGTGGATAGACAGCCAGTGGGCGGGCATGATTGTTCAACACCCCACCAAAAGTGATTTTACTATCAATAAAAATGGCACACCAAACAGAGGAAATATATACAAGAAGTTGAGGACAAGCAAGCTAAAAGAAGTATTCTGCGTCCGTTACGCCGACGATTTTAAACTGTTTTGTAAAACCTATGACCATGCAGTGCGGCTGAAAAAAGCTACTGAAATGTGGTTGTCAGAGCGACTGCAACTGAAAACTTCTGAGGAAAAATCTAAGATTACTAACCTGAAAGACGGTTACAGTGAATTTTTAGGCATTAAATTCAAGGTATATCAAAAAGGGAACAAGTGGTGTATCAAGTCACACATGACGGATAAATCCATAAACACCCAGAAGATTGCCCTGAAACAGCACTTAATAAAGGCTTGCAAGGACTATGAAAATGCGGAGGTCCAGCACATAGCGATTATCCGCTACAATCAGGCTGTCGTGGGTGTCCATGAGTATTACAGTATGGCAACCATGATAAATGAAGATGTCCACAACCTTTTCCCGAGTTTGGACAGAACCATGAAAGTCAGATTGAATACCCGGTGCAATCTCAGCAGGGAAAAGCCACCAAATCTGCATGGAGGAATGGATTTATTCATCTATGAGAAATACAAGAAGTCAAAACAGATTTGGTACATAGATGGCTATATCCTTGCTCCGGTTGCGTACTGTCGGCACAGAAATCCTATGTGTCATCGTTCTTCGATTAACCAGTACACGCCGGAGGGCAGAACAGAAATCCATAAGATGTTAAACAAGGAATCCTATTCTGCCACCTTGTTTGAGTTAAGCCAGAGCAGGAACCCTGAACGAAGTATTGAATACTGCGATAATCGCTTATCACGATTTGTTGCTGTACAGGGTAAATGTGAAATCACAGGAGTTATGCTGAAAGCCGAAGAAGTCCACTGTCACCACTGGAAGCCGGTGTCTTTAGGTGGAACCGACGAGTATTCCAACCTGCGTATCGTACATGAAAATGTTCACCGACTGATTCATGCTACTACAAAGGAAACAATCCTCAAATATCTTGAATTAACAGGTTGCAGAGAAAAAGGCAGATTGGCAAAGGTCAATAAGTGGCGGATTGTCGCCGGACTGGAACCGATATTGCTGACCGAATTAAACTAAAACATTTCTACTTTGTGAACAACTACATTAGCAATAAAAGACTTCTCCCATGGAACGCCGTGTGCAGTGAAAGCTGCTTGCACGGTGTGGGCCGGGGCGAAAGACCCGAAAGGGTCTGACCTATCGGCATTGCTGCTCAAAGAGGAACAGACCGCAACTTATTCCATTGAAATTTGGAAGCGATTTCGTAAATGGGGCGGCATTCCGACCGGTATCACCCAGAATGTAAAAGACCTGCTTCGTAGTCCGGAGATTGCCAACATCCTAGAAAATTCGGACTTCATCTATATGCTCAATCAGGCAAGCGAGGACAGAACCATTCTGGCTCAGCGCCTGAATATCTCTCCCCATCAGCTCTCCTATGTCACAAACTCCGGTGAGGGCGAAGGACTTTTGTTTTATGGCAATGTGATTCTTCCGTTTGTTGACCGGTTCCCGAAGGACATTGAGCTGTACCGTATTATGACCACCAAATTGTCTGAGGTATCCAAAGAAAAGGAGGGGTAATAGATGGCGAAAAGACCTACCCGACTCCGTTTTACTGAGGATGATTTGTCCAGCGATGCGGTAAAAAAGGCTGCTGGAAAAGCGGAAAAAGCCGCAGCGAAGGCAGAAAAGGCAGTGGATAAAATCACTCCAAAGAAACACCGCAAGTTGCGGCAGGAAGCTGATGTTTCCGCTAGCAGAACTGCAAAACTTCGTTTTGGCAAGGCAAAGGCAGATGATATTCCCCCAAAGCCTTCCGGTATCAAACGAACGGTAACTCATGCACCGGTAGATACCCTGTCTGCGAATGTCCATAAATCTATCTCTCGATATGAAGATGATAATGTGGGCGTTCAGACAGCCCATCAGACAGAGCTTGGTGCGGAAACTGCTTACCATATTGCCGATCATGCGGTTTACAGTCATAAGCTGAAAGCCTATGACAAGGCAGAAAAGCTGGTGAGCAAATCAGATAAAGCAAATGTGAATGCACTGTTTGAAAAGTTTAAAAAGGACAATCCCAATGCTTCTTCCAATCCTCTTTCACGATGGCGGCAAAAGCATAACATCAAGAAAGAATATGCCGCAGCACGAGCCGGAAAAGGCGGAAAGGCTACGGCAAAGGGTGCAGGAAAGACTGCAAAAGGAGTAAAAAGTCTGACACAGAAGATTGCCGATTTTTGTGTATCACACAAGACCGCATTGCTCTGGGTTTTGGCAATAGGGCTGTTATTCATGGTCATATCTGGAATGTTCTCCGCCTGCTCTACCATGTTCCAGGGCGGTACTCAGGTAGTGTTGGGGACTTCTTTTACTGCGGAAGATGAGGATATTTTGGGGACAGATGAAGATTATACGGCTTTAGAAAATGATTTGCGAAGCCAGGTGGACAATATTGAGTCCACCCATCCGGGATATGACGAATACCGTTATGCTCTCGATGAAATCGGACACAACCCCTATGAGCTGGCAGCTTATCTGACGGTTGTTTTTGAGGACTATACACGTGAAGAAGTACAGGCAGAACTTGTTAGACTATTTGAAGAACAGTATGATCTTGAACTTGATGAGGAAGTTGAGATACGCTCTTATACTACTACCGATGAAGATGGCAACACATCAACTGTTTATTATGAATATCGTATTCTGAATGTTACCCTGACCAACTACGGACTTGGCAATGTAATTGCATCTTCTAGACTGACCGCAGAGCAATGGGAACGATATAAGGTGCTGTTGGAAACGCTAGGTAATCGTTCTTATTTGTTTGGTGAAGATGTTTCCTCTGCCCCTGGAGGTGGTGGTGAATACACTGACTACGATATTCCAGGTGAAGCACTGACGGACACTGCTTTTGCCAACATGGTTAGAGAAGCTGAAAAATATTTGGGGTATCCCTATGTTTGGGGTGGTTCTTCCCCTTCTACCAGTTTTGATTGTTCTGGATTCGTCAGCTGGGTCATCAATAACTGCGGCAATGGATGGAGTGTCGGCAGACAAACTGCGAACGGGCTTAAAAACCTCTGTGATATTATTCCGCCTTCTGAAGCAAAACCAGGAGATCTGATTTTCTTCCAGGGAACCTACAACACATCAGGAGCTTCTCATGTAGGTATTTATGTGGGCAACGGGATGATGATTCACTGTGGTGATCCGATTTCTTATGCTTCCATCGAAACAAATTATTGGCAGCAGCACTTTTACTGCTTTGGCAGAATCCCTTAAGCTGCCGGAAAGGAGAACTATGGGCGCAAAATTAGAAAGGCTTGGTGCTGAACTTGCAAAGGCACGAAAAAAGAAAGCGGAATGGGATTCCAGGGTAAAGGATTTGGAGCGCAGATACCGTGAGGAGGAAAACTCCGAGATTCACGAGATGGTACACGCCGCCAACCTGACCCCTGACCAGCTTTCCGAACTTCTTAAAATGTTTGCGGAAGATTCCGCACCAAAACCGGAAACGATTCAATCTGTAACAGAGGAGGAAACTACACATGAAAATTAAGTATTTGGGCGCTACCTGTATGGCGCTGCTTTTGAGCATCGGGATATTTTCCACAACGGCATTTGCCTATGCTTCTGAGGCTCCTGCTGAAACTACGCAGGAGCAGACAGAAGAAACCGTACCGGAAACCAGTGAGCCGATGAAGCCGCTTACACCGGATGGCAATATGACACTGGTGGATGATGAAGGAGAACACCCTTCTGAGGGAAAACAGTTTATCACCGTTGTAACAAAAACTGGGAATTATTTTTATCTCATTATTGATCGTGATGATGAGGGTAAAGAAACAGTTCACTTTTTGAATCAGGTCGATGAAGTTGATCTGATGAAGCTGATGGATGAGGAAGAACTGGAGCAGCTGAAACCTGTTGAGGAAACCAAGCCAACTCCTGAGCCGGAAACCAAGCCGGAGACTGATACTGAAGTTCAAGAACCAGAGCCGGAGCCGGAAAAGAAACCCAATGTTCTTCCTGCTATTTTGACAATTCTCCTGCTTGCTGGTGGCGGCGGATTCTATGCTTTCAAAAAACTCAAGGGTAAGAAAGAAGAAAAAGCCCAGGAAAAGCCCGATCCGGATGCTGATTATGTGGACGATGACGAGGATTATGGCTATGACGAGGAAGATGATGGCGACATCATTTCCGACAGTGAGGACAAAGAACTGGTGTAATTGAAGTCTGGCATTGAGCCTGGGGCAATCTTCGGATTGCCCTTTACATACACACTTTCAGAAAACAAATATTTTCACGTTTTTGAAAGCGGCATCTTGCATATACTATTTGAGGATTGTATAATGAGAGTAACAGTTTAATTTCAAAACTCAAAAAATTATCAACTTTTGAAAGCGGGTGGATATATGAAAACGATTGTGCGAAAAAAATACCTCGATAGAATCATCGAGTTAAATGGTACGCCGGACATCAAGATCATCACAGGTATTCGCCGTTCCGGTAAGTCCAAGCTGATGCAGGCATACATGGAACACCTGAAAACAAATTGCGAGAATATCAATATCATCTTCATTGACTTCATGGATTTGGAATTTGAAGAAATCAAGGAATATCACGCTCTCCACTCCTATGTGGAGCAGCATTATGCAGAAGGCAAAACCAATTACCTCTTTATTGACGAAGTTCAGATGTGTCCGAAGTTTGAGTTGGCTATTAACAGCCTTTATTCCAAAGGCAAATATGACATTTACATGACCGGTTCCAATGCCTTCCTGCTGAGTGCTGACCTGGCAACCCTTTTTACCGGACGATATATTGAAATCCATGTGTTCCCATTCAGTTTTCAGGAATACTGCAAATACTACGATAATGTCACCGACAAGGATAAGCTCTTTGATGAATACTCTTTCAAAGGTGGTTTGGCTGGCTCTTATGCCTATCCAAACGACAGAGATCGAATCACCTATATCAAGGAAGTATATGAAACCATTGTTACAAGAGATCTGGTGCAGAAATACGCTTTATCTGATACAACCGTTTTGCAAAGACTGAGCGAGTTCCTGATGGACAATATCAGCAATTTGACTTCTCCGAACAAGGTCAGTCAGCTTTTGAATGCGAATGATATAGCGACAAGTCACGTAACGGTGGGCAAATATATCAAATATCTGTGCAACGCTTTTGTTTTCTATGATATTAAGCGATATGATATTCGTGGCAAGAAGTATCTGGAAAGCTCCGAGAAATTCTATCTGTGTGATACGGGGATTCGTTATGCAATCCTGGGCAGCAGAAATATGGATTACGGCAGAGTTTATGAAAATATGGTCTGCATCGAACTTCTGCGCCGTGGTTACGATGTTTATGTTGGAAAGCTGTATCAGAAAGAAATTGATTTTGTAGCCCAGAAAGGCAGTGAGAAAATCTATATTCAGGTCAGCGACAATATCTCCGGGCAGGAAACCTTTGAAAGAGAATATTCTCCATTGTTGCAAATTCGAGATGCGTATCCGAAAATGATTATCGCACGAACCAGACATCCAAAGTACAGCTATGAAGGGATTGAGATTCACGATATTGCAGAGTGGCTGTTACAGGAATAAATAATTCCGTTATCTCCGTCATTTGAAAAAAGAATGACGGAGATATTTCATCAATGAGGGAGATAACCCCCTGTTACATAGCAGTCTTACATTTCGGTGTATGGCTGCTTTTTTATTTTCCAGAAAGGAGCAGATGCAAATGAAATTAGTATTGGCTGAAAAGCCATCAGTGGCACAAAGTATTGCAAAGGTATTGGGTGCGACAAAGCGTGAGGATGGATACCTGGAGGGAAACGGTTATGTAGTCAGTTGGTGTGTGGGGCATCTGGTAGAGCTGTCACAGCCTGAAGCCTATGACGAGAAATATAATAAATGGGCGTATGCAGACCTTCCTATTTTTCCGGATCAGTGGAAATATCAGGTGTCTGCTAGTACCAAAAAGCAGTTTGGAATTCTCAAAAAACTGATGGCAAGAAAAGATGTAGAGAGCCTTGTGTGTGCGACAGATGCCGGTCGAGAGGGAGAACTGATTTTCCGTCTGGTTTATCAGCAGGCTGGATGTCGAAAGCCCTTTGAAAGACTCTGGATTTCCTCTATGGAGGATTCCGCTATCAGAGAGGGATTTGAGCAGCTGAAACCGTCAACAGAATATGATGCTTTGTACGAAGCGGCATTATGCCGGGAGCGAGCCGACTGGTTGGTTGGAATTAACGCTACCCGGCTTTTTTCTACCCTTTATGGACAGACGTTGAATGTGGGTCGGGTTATGACGCCCACTCTGGCAATGGTCGTGATGCGTGAAGCTGCAATCTCAGCTTTTAGACCTGAGCCTTTTTATACAGTAGAACTGGCTTTTCAGGACTTCACTGCATCTGGCGAGCGGATGAAGCAAAAAGTTCTTGCGGATGATGTTGCCCGGAAGTGTGTTGGTTCGGTTCTGAATGTCACAAAGGCAGAAAACAAGGAAAAATCTGAAAAGCCGCCTGCCCTGTATGATTTAACTTCTTTGCAGAGGGATGCAAACCGGGTGTTGGGATTCACAGCACAGCAGACACTGGACTATACCCAGAGTCTATACGAGAAAAAACTGGTCACTTATCCCCGTACTGACAGCCGTTATCTGACAAGTGACATGAAGGATATGCTTCCGGAATTGATAAAGTCGCTTTTCAACATTTTCCCTGTGGAGGATGTGAAAAACGTTCCGGTTCATGCGGCGCAGGTTATCAATGACAAGAAAGTTTCTGACCACCACGCCATTATCCCCACCAAAGAAGCCATAAAATGCAGCCTGGATGATCTGCCAAAGGGTGAACAGGCAATTCTCAGGTTGATTGCCACCCGCCTGTTTTGTGCGGTCGGTGAGCCTTTCCGGTACAACGAAAGCGTGATTGAACTTTCGGATGGAAATTATATCTTTTCTGCAAAGGGCAAAACAACAGTACAGTCTGGATGGAAAATTTTCTCCGGAAAACCTGCTGATAAGGATAAAGAGGGTGAAAAGCAGCTCCCTTCTCTCACAGTTGGTGAGGGCTTGAGTGTTTATTCCACTGAGGTAAAAGAAGGAAAAACATCACCGCCCAAGCATTTTACAGATGTAATACACTTTGAGAGTAGGCAGTGGAAATATTCAAAATGCAAAGGAGCAGGATAGCAATGAAAATCAAGGATAAGAGATTTAAAATCACAGCTTTATATGAGCGACTCTCAAAGGATGATGAGGTGCAGGGAGAGTCAAACAGTATCGTCAATCAGAAGCGGATGTTGACACAGTATGCAGAACAGCATGGGTATGAGAATATCGAGCATTACACGGATGATGGATGGACTGGTACAAACTTTGACAGACCCGACTGGAAGAGAATGCTTGCGGATATTGAAGCTGGCAAGGTGGGAACAGTCATTGTAAAGGACATGAGCCGTATCGGTAGAGATTATTTGCAAGTAGGATTTTACACAGAAGTCATGTTTCGGGAAAAGGGAGTGCATTTTATAGCGATTTCCAATGGTGTTGACAGCGAGCGCAGGGAGAGTGCAGAATTTGCCCCATTCTTGAACATTATGAACGAGTGGTATGTGCGTGATACCAGTCGGAAGATAACAACGGTATTAAAGGCAAGAGGTATGAGTGGGAAAGCACATACAACCAACCGTTGTTGCTATGGATATAAAAAGAGTGCAGATAACCCCGATAAATGGGTAATTGATGAAGAAGCTGCCGAGGTTGTTCGTAGGATATTTAATATGTGCCTGAATGGGAAAGGCCCCTATCAGATTGCAAGGGAACTGGCAGAGGATAAGGTGGAAAGACCCGAATATTATTTGGGTATTCGTGGCAGGGGAGTTAATATAAAGTCATTCGATATGGAACATCCGTATATGTGGAGAGGTGGCACTGTTAAGACCATATTAACAAGAATGGAATACACTGGATGTACTGTTAATTTTAGAACAAAAAAGGAGTCGTACAAGGATAAGCGACCTACTAAAGTAGACTCATCCGAATGGATTATCTTTGAAGATACCCAAGAACCGATTATTGACAAGCATACATGGGAAACAGTGCAGAAGCTGTTAGATACGCCAAGAAGAAAAGGTGTATTTGAGGAGAATAATCCTCTTACCGGTAAAGTGTTTTGTGCAGATTGTGGAGCAAAAATGTATCATCACAGAAATGCGCAGGGAATATGGAAAAAGAATTATTTTAAGGCAGGGGAGATGATATATCATGCACCCGAAGATAGGTACGATTGCTCCAACAATATAAGAGGCAGACAGCGTTATGAAAAATTGTGTTGCAGTCATTCCGTTACTACAAAGGCGCTGGAAACGCTTGTGTTGGAAACCATAAAAAGAACTTGTGATTATGCAGTGGAGAATGAAGCAGAGTTTAGGGAAAAGGTATGTAGTATTTCCGAAGAACAGCAGGGAGAGTTATCAGTCAGACTGGAGAAAAGGCTTGCTAAGAAGCAGAAACGAGTGAGTGAAATCAATCGTCTGATAAAGAAGCTGTATGAGGACAATATCAGCGGTAAATTGAACGATAAACGCTTCAATGCAATGCTTAGTGATTACGAGTCGGAGCTTGAAGTATTAGAAGCGGATATTGACAGAGATAATGCTGAATTAGAGGGCATGAGTGCAAAGAAAACGGATGTGGATGTGTTCATGGAGCTTGTAAAAAAGCATACGACATTCGAGGAACTGACACCAGCCATATTGAACGAATTTGTTGATAAAATCATGGTTTATAAGGCAGTTGGAAGTGGTGCAAACAGAACGCAGGATGTAGATATTTATTTGAATTATATCGGCAGATTTGTAGTTCCTGAAGTGGTTGTGGAACTGACGGAAGAGGAGAAGCTGGCAGAAGCCAAAAGGCAGGAAAAACTGGAGAAAAAGCGAGCAAGTAACCGCAAATATATGGCACGGAAAAGAGAAGAAGCGAGGAAAGCGTGGGCAGAAATAGAAGCGGAGAAAGCAAAGGCAGTAGGGCAATTATTATCGTGAATTTGCGATTGCGAAAATGGCAGACGAGGAAATTATCAAGTGAATAATAGGGATTGATTTTGCTCCGATAATTAACGAACGAAATCAGAATAAAAAGGCATTCAAAACAGACAGTGGAACATGTTTGTAGTGGATGTCTTTTTTGGTGGTCTTGTCAGTGCAACCTTCCCTTCCCCTTCCTTCTCTTCCCCTTCCTTCTCTTCCTCTTCCTAGAGAAAAAAGAGAAAAAGAAAAGCAGAAAAGAAAGAACCAAAGAAAAGAATAAAATAAAAAGATAAAAAAGAGATATACCATCTCTATCTTATCCTATCCCATCCTATCCGCCTGCCTACGGCAGGCTTTATTATTTGCCCGTCAAAAGTACGAGTCAGGAGTCGTCAAAAATACGAGCCAAGGAGAAAGGAGTGATTTAATGGGTAGTTTATCCAAGTATGAGCAGGAAACTGTTATCAATTTTAATGCAGGGGAACAGACAGCAGTAGTTTATACCCGAGATAAGGCAGTTATGAGGAAACTTGACGCATTAGTTATTGCGTTCCCAGAGGTTTATAAGTTGGTGGGTGAAACAGATATTGATAAGACCTATTCAATGCCGAAATCATGCGTGAATTATCGTAAGCCGAGAAAGCTCGATAATAAATACAGAGAACTAAAAAGAGCACAGATGAAGCAGTATAATATGCAGAGGTAAATAGTTGAAAAAGTGTGTGTTCAATGATATAATTTCCTTGTTGAAAGAGCGTGTCAATTTGGATTTGTTTGAAACATATTTGACACATTTTGCGTCTAGAATAACAGATGGAAACAATTAGACAAACTTGAATTTGACGGAGAGATAGTATGGCTATTATTA
>UMFE01047241.1_pt1 | contig 12325 bp, 6 predicted proteins | sample 1964911 | NCBI WGS metagenome assembly UMFE01 (sample SAMEA4836036, study PRJEB28245) | human gut metagenome | biome: gut microbiome; material: fecal sample | place: Denmark | collected 2008
CCGTTCTTATCGGCAACAACCTTGTAAACATTTCAGCTTCAGCGCTTGCGACGATGGTTGCGCAGTCGCTTTTCGGCAATTCCGCCGTCAGCATTGCAACCGGAATCATGACGGTCGTGGTTCTCATCTTCGGTGAGATAACGCCAAAGACCATCGCAACCGCCAATGCGGATAAAATTGCGCCGGCATACAGCAGCATAATCTGGCTGCTTATGATAGTGTTTACACCGGTAATTTTTATATTGAACAAGGTCTCATCGGCATTTCTTTTTATACTCGGATTTAAGTCTGACAAGAACCAGGCTTCCATAACCGAGGATGAACTTCGTACTCTCGTCAATGTAAGCCACGAAGAAGGCGTTATCGAGAATGACGAACATGCCATGATAAGCAACGTGTTTGATTTCGGGGATTCCCAGGCCAAGGACGTAATGATACCCCGCATTGATATGACATGTATCTCCGTAAACAGTACCTACGAAGAGATTGTTGAAGTGTTCCGCGAGGATAAATACACCCGTCTTCCGGTATATGAGGATAATGTCGATAACGTGATAGGTATTATTAATGTTAAGGACCTTCTTCTCTGTGACAAGGGAACCGAATTCAATGTCCGCAATATTCTTCGTAAACCATATTATACATACGAATTCAAGGATATTTCGGAACTTATGACCGAGATGCGTAAGACCTCCAACAATTTTACCATAGTTGTTGATGAATATGGTTCCACCGTCGGAATGATTACACTTGAAGATCTTCTTGAAGAAATTGTCGGTGAAATACGTGATGAGTATGACTATGATGAAGAGGATGACATTGTCAAAGTCAATGATACTGAGTACCTTTTATCAGGTTCTGCCAAACTTAACGATATTGATGATATCTTTGAACTTCCTAAGGACGAGGATGCTTCAGAATATTATGATTCAATCGGAGGTCTCATTGTCAAACACCTTGAACGGCTGCCGCAGGAAGGCGATGAAGTCGACCTTGACGGGCTTAAGTTCATAGTCGAGAAGTGTGACAAAAACAGGATAATTAAAGTCAGAGCTTACATTGTTCCGCGCAATACTACAGATGCGGACGATACACACGCAGGAGGCACACATGAAAAAAATACTTAACGAATTCAAGGAATTTATATCCAAGGGAAACGTAATCGATCTTGCCGTAGGTATGATTATTGGCTCTGCATTCACAGCCATTGTGTCATCACTTTCTTCATCACGGCACTCTGTCTTTTCATTGTAGTCAAGACAATCAATGCCTTCAGAAATATTAAGAAGAAAGAAGAAAAGCCGGCTGAGCCGACTACAAAGATCTGTCCTTACTGCATGTCGGAAATTAACATCAAAGCTGTTAAATGTCCATGCTGCACATCGGATTTAGATAAATAATTACAGAATAAAACCGCGGTACATATCACAAGTACCGCGGTTATTTACTGTCTATCTGTTATCTTGTCCATAGTAAGCATTGGCTCCGTGTTTACGGTTATAATGCTTGTCCAGAAGATACTGCGGAACTCTCTGTGCTCTCGGATCCAGTACCATTGTATTATATGCCATTTCCGCAACATGTTCCATAACAGTCGCATTGTATACCGCATTGGCAGGGTCCTTGCCCCACACAAACGGTCCATGGTTACGGACAAGTATTCCCGGTGTAGCCATAACATCCGTTCCGTCTATCGCCTCGATGATTACTTTACCTGTATTGGTCTCATAATCACTTTCCACTTCGTCTTTGGTCAATGCCCTCGTACAGATTATATCATTGTAGAAATAATCTGCATGGGTTGTTCCGAATGCCGTAATAGGCATTCCTGCCTGCGCAAATGAAACTGCCCAATGTGAATGTGTATGAACCACCGCACCCATGTCCTTAAAATGCTTATATAATTCCACATGCGTCGGCGTATCCGAAGACGGTCTGTAACTTCCTTCCACAACATTACCGTCAAGGTCAACAACTACCATATCAGATGCTTTCATTCCGTCATAATCAACGCCGCTTGGCTTAATTACAACAAGATTACTGTCACGGTCAATCCCGCTCACATTGCCCCATGTATAAATTACAAGTCCCTGTCTTACAAGTTCAAGATTCGCATCAAGAACTTTTTCTTTCAATTCTTCAAGCATCCTTCTGTCTCCTTCGTCACGATATAAAATCTTTGTCTTTAAGTATGATCAACCCGCCGTTTTTCCTGGATGTCCGGCGTTTTCCCTTGTGGCTGCCGCGTTCAATCGCATCATCCACAATCTCTCTGATACTTTCAACTGCTTTGGTAGCATCTCCGGTATCAATGCCTCCTGCAAGAAGGTATAATTTAAGTAATGCTTTCTCTCCTATAATATAACCTTTCTCACGCGCATAGTCCTTAGCTGCTGCCACAAGTTCATTTACCGAATATCTTCTGACCTCAACACGATAGTCAAACATTCTCGAAAGATCCGGAACTTCTGTAAAAACACGGTTAATCGAATAATCCTCACCTGTTATGATTACAAGCATTGATTCTGTATCGCCTTCCATTACCTGTGCAAGTTCCCTGGCCGATTCTTTGGTAAGCTGTCCGGCATTTTCTATGATAAGAGTGATTCCCTTAAGCTTATCCGCAGATGCCAATATACTTTTACTGTTTATAGCCGCCGCATTGGTCTTGGCTATGCGCAGTTTCTTATTGTTGTCCTCCGAGTGCAGCGCCTTGAATAAATCGATTGCAAAATCCGTTTTATCGGTCTTGGCTCTTCCGACTACGGCAATATTACCGTGTGCAGAGGTTCCGTCCGGGACTTCACGTTTCTTATTATTGATAATCTCGGCAGCTGTCTCTTCCATTCCGCTGATGAAGAGATATTTCTGCAGATACCGGCGTTCCGAAGGCTTAAGGACATAGTCATTGTCGTTGTCTTCTTCAACCGCAGCCGTCATCTCATCTTCAGCCGCAGCCGTTATCTCATCTTCAGCCGCACTGTGTTCTTCCTCATATGCGGCAATCTCTTCTTCCGAAAATTCTTCTTCTGCCTCATCATCAGCCATTATTTCTCCGGCATCGTCAGCTTCATCATCAATGTACTCTTCTTCGGCAATCATTGTCGGTGCTTCTTCACCGGCTCTGGCATCCAGTTCTTCCCTGACTTCGGCCATAAGTCTGGCTGCAATATCGTTAATGGCATCTTCAGCTGCATCATTGATCATCTGCTCATCATCGGGTATTTTCTCCGGCTCTGCAGCTTTGGTTTCCGTATCAGTTTCCGGTGTATCTTCTACGGCTGTATCCTGCATGGATTCCATCCACTGCATTATGTCCATCTGACCGTCTATTACTTCACTTTCCTCCGGCTCTGCAGCTTCCGAAACTGTTTTTTTCACAGCTTCTTCCAATGACTCTTCCGGCTCTGTCTCATTGGTTTCCGGTTCCTCCTGCGGTTCGTCATCTTCGGTTACCAGTCTGACCATGTACTCATCATCTTCTTCAGGTTCAGCTGCCTCTGCGACGCTCTCTTCTTCCACCGGTTCTTCCTGCTTCTCTATGATCGTCTCAAAATCTTCTATAATGAATTCAGGATTGGTACCGGCCTCGCCCTCCATCTCACTCTTCTCAACGATATATTTAGGAAGCGCTCCCTCAGGCAACGGAACATCTGCTGTCATCGGTTCTTTAGTGTCATCTTCCATAACGCTTCTGTATCTGTTCCAATGATGCGTATTAATCCGGATTTCCTTGGTCGGTTCGTCTATGCCCTCATATATATCTTTATACTTATCTTCAATACTGTCCGGCTCAGACTCTTTCTCTACTTCCGGCTGTTCTTCGGGCTCTTCGGTTTCTTCCGGCTCTTCCCATGTGTCTTCCTCCGGTTCCATGAATTCAGTGGTCTCCGACGGTTCCACGGCTTCAGTGGTCTCCGACGGTTCTTCAATTCCGGCCGGTTCGGTTATTTCCGGCTCAACCGCCTCTTCTTCTCCCGGACCGTTTATTCCACCAAGAATCTTCGCCATGCTTTCGGCAAGCTGTGCCTGTATGTTCTGAGTATCATATATAGAATAATCTTTTTCCTGTACCTTATATTCTTCCTGCGGTTCAAGTTCCTTAACTTCCTCATGTTCAATATCAGGTTCGCTGTCATATTCCGGCATAACCGTGCTGTATTCCATACCGGCCGCGCGGTATTCTTCCATCATATCAAGCTTGGCCTGCTGTGATTTGGTAAGCTTGGCATAGCGGTTCTTAAGCCTCAATGCCTTCTCAACATATTCTCCTTCATTGAACCAGAGAATCAGATCATCACATTCACGCACACATTCATCAATTCTGCCCGCCTGAGCATATAGTTCGGCAAGTTCATATTCATATTGCTCGTCAAGTTCACTCTGCTTGTACTCTTCAAGAATCTCTATAAGGCGTTCAACCGGCGCCTTGCGTGCCTTGTTAAGCTTATACATAAGGATATATTTTTCCGTATCCCTCGGTGCTGCCTCTACAAATTCGTTATACAAATCATCGGCTTCATCAAGATCATCTATCGCAATTGATATCTCCGTGAGCTTATATATAAGCCTCTTGCCACCGAGATTTCTATTATAGGCATACACACAGATATTGCGTGCATCCTTAAGCCTTCCGGCTCTCTCATAAACGTCCTCGGCAATGGCAAGTTCTGACCATTTCTTGACTTTACGCCATTCGATTGTTTCAACGACCTTGGCCGCTGCCTCATAATCGCCTTTGTCACGTAATTTATTTATCTGTTCAAGTTTAATTCCAAATTCAACTCGGTCCACACCAATTACCTCTCATTCTGTAAAGCGGAATTTTCTCTAATAATTTATTGTATCACAGCGGCATATCAATGTCAAAAATCATGTGTTAAAAAAATCCTCGATTGTTGACTGTTCGTAATCAAGCTGCACATATTCCATCTCATCGGCTTTAACCTGACTTCTGTAATCGACCACAACTGTCTGTTGTCTGCCTGCCACAAGTTTCTGTCCGAGAATGTAATTCACATCAAACATTCTGGTAATTGCCGGTGTGGCGCCTCTTGCCGGAACGATTAACTGGACATGGTTGGTCTTAAGCATACCGAAAATCGGTTCCCAGATATACACATCCTTCGCCGCACCGAATGGGTTATCTATGAAAATAGTATTACCGGTTATCTGAGAATCCTTATTGGCTGAATTCAGACACGCAATATAATTGATAATCGCTATAAGGAACTGTATGTATATACCCTGCGACTGGCCGGTACTACCGACCGCCTCCTCGTACCTGAGATAACGGCTCTGGTCCTTAATATGTTCCCTCTTGTAAAGCGAGAGTTTAATACTGTTCATATCCTGGACTACGACTGAGAACAACCGCTTCCACGAAAGCCGTCCCTTGATGTATTTGAGTTTGTCTTCCGGAGAATGGAAGGTTTCTGCCGCCGACACCGTCTCATTGATATATACTGACATTCTGTCCTTATACATATCTTCCCTGATATACGGAACCGATAATGTGATTATTGGTATAATCTCATCATCCAATGTAATACGCGATAACTTAGGAAGTCTGTCAAGTTCGGTTCTGATATTGCTGCATATCTGTATACATCTGTCCTCAAACCTGTCCTTAATATGTTCCATCTCACCAAGACTTTTGTCAATTCTGTCACGTTCAAGCGCTATGCATTCATTGGTCTGCTTAAGTCCATCAACCATTGCCGTCACATCTGCCACACATTGCGGAAGCTCAACCGATGCCATGATTTCCTGCGCAAGCTCATATGCCTTAAGGTCCTCCAGTGAAGTTATAAGTTTCTGTTTTCTGTTATAAAAATCTGTTTTGAGTCTGTCTTCCTCTTTGAGAACACGGTTATATTCTTTACGTAATTCATCATATGAAGACACATCCGCAGTCAATATTCCATTAGCAGTTTCACGTCCGGAAAGTCCTGCATTGGTGACAATCCTTTCCAGGTCGCGTTCCATGACCATCGCATCCCTGTTATCATTTTCAAGCTGTCTTATCTGCGATTTAATATCACTCCGTCTTGATGTAATTTCAGACATCTTATGTCTGAACACAGCTATGCTCTCCTTCGGATTATCATCGCTTGTGCGTTCAAATGTGCCGTATTTCTCCTCATACACCCTGCGCGCATGCTCAATGCTTCCTTCAATTCTGTTTCTGGAAGCTGACTGTGCATCTATTTCGGAATCTTTGGCAGCCGCTTTGCGGTCTGAATCGTTAATTTCACGACGCAGGTTCTCAATATATGCCTCATCGCGTATTACAAGCAGTCCCTTTTCAAGATTCTCTTTGGCATCCTCAAGCGACATACCGTTGCGTTTTATGCTCCTCTCAGATTTATCCATTGCCGCGCGGCAGTTATTCATAAGCCTTGTCTTATCCTCTATATCACCGTTACGGCCGGTTATAAGCTCCTGCAAAGCCGCAAACCTGGCATCGACTGCCTCTTCAAGCATACCCTCAGGGTTGGCCGCATCATCATTTTCACGGTAATACGGTCTGTAAATGCTATTATAGACTTCATCCTCCCTATCAATATCAGCTCTTATTCTGTCACGATTATTGACCGCATTTTCAAGTTTCACGGAAAGATTTTCCTCGTTCCGGGCAGCAATATCGTATTCCGCCCTGGCCTTATCCATCTCAGCACGGACTTTATTTCTGCGTTCACGCAGCCCGATAAGTTCGGCATAAATCGCAAGATTATCCTCAAGCATATTTCTGCGTGCCATACATTCATCAAGATGTTCTTTTTCAGCTGCAAGAGCCTTCTTCAATGCCTCATTTCTCACAGTTTCGTTAGATATTGTCCTGTCACACAGCTCGATTTCATCCTGCAGCTGTGCCATATCTTCTTCGATCTGACCAAGCTCCGATTTGATTATTTCCGCCGGTTCATCCTCTAAAACAGTTCTTGCGGTCACGATATCATCTCTTATAACCTCGGCCTTATCGCGGATGCTCACAAGACTCTCTTTTGCTGTCTTTAATTCCTCCGATACATTATCTGTCTCGGCTGCAAGTGCCGCTTCATCCCACAGAAAATCCATTCTCTTATATGCGGCATTCATACTGCCTGCATCCGGGAAATCCATTTCGTTTCTGATGATCGGAACCATATAAGTTCCGGTGTTCATCGAATAAATAACCTTATCCGCCGCTATCGCATCATACGCATCACCGGCAACGATCACATAAGGCAGGTATGGATATTCCATTATCATATCCACGCCGGCATCACGTCCCGCACGGACAACATTTCCGTAACGACCCCTGAGGTAATCGAGAACCGCTTCAAATCTGCTGTCATAATCAGGCACTTTATGCTCTTTGATATTGCCAAGATATGCCTGAAGACTGTTAATTTCATTTTCCTTCTCTATCTGCTGTTTTAATGTGCTGTCATATATCTGATGCATCGTGTGTATCAGCGCATCACGGCTGCAATTATATATATTACACAATGTTGATATGTGTCCGGTTCTCTTTACGGCAGCTTCATAACGCGTCGCCGCTTTGTCATAATCCGCCTTCATCCGTTCATATCTGTTCCGTGCAACAGCTGCTTTCTTCTCATTATCGCGTATAATCCCGGCACACTTAGCGGTATTTTCGTCAAGTGACGCGATATTTTCCCGGCTCTTATCAATATCATTTCCGTTATCTTCATATGCCTGGCCGAGCGCATCCGCAACTATAAGCGAACACTCCTTAAGGCCTGCCATCAGGCTGCTTTCTTTGGAAAGGCAGATTGAGTTGACCTCATCATATATTCCCTTTTCGCTGCTCATCCCCGCAAAAAGAGCGCGCACCTTCTCCTTCTCTGCCTCATATTCGGATTTAATGTCAGCTGCCGTTTCCTCTGCCCGGTTAAGACCCTCCAGATTTAATGCTCTTTTTTCGGTATAAAATCTGTATTTCAAAGCAGCCAGCCGGTGCATGGACTCAATTATCTCTTCATCATCCTTGCTTCGGTTGGCAATCAATTCTTTTAATTTATCATACTCTGCACCCGCATCAGTATAATCCCTGTACTCCAGCGCAATATCATTAAGCCTTATCTGTTCTTTAAAACCGGCGCTGCGGTCTGAAATCGCATTTCTTGCCGCTATCGTTTCCTCTATAAGACTGTTCAATTCATTCAGTTCGTTATACTCTTCCTCTATCTCCGCACGGGCTGCACCGGCGGATGCCACATCATATTCCTCATCCAGCGATGCGTATGTGTTTTCAAGATTCTCCAGCTGCTCTTTCTTTCCCGCAAGTTCTCTCCGGCATGCCATAAGACATCCGACAAGTCCGTCCGCTGTACGCTCTTTCCTGTCATACAATTCTCCAATTGTCCCAAGTCCGCCCGCAAATTCATCCAGCAGTTCCATCTGTCTGTCATACCCGGCAATTTCACCACGTCGCTTTGCCAGTTCAATGAGTTTGTCCTTGATGTCAAGAAGTGTCCTGGCCATTTCGTCATCATCTGCCTCACCGTTGCGGATTCTGTTATTATAGGATTTCTCGATTATCTCCTCAATGAGAAGATCCTCAACAACTTTCCTTGTGGTTTTATAACTGTTTTCAAAATAAGTCCGGACATGTCCCTCCGTCTTATTAATTCCGCGGATAATCTCCCACTGGCTCTCATGAAGTCCGTAATTACTTATAAAATTCTGATAATCTCCCTTTCGTTCAAAAATATGCACCTCAACCCCATAATCATGTTTTTCGAGGTCGCGCAGATATGCCTTAAGTCCATTGTATGTCACACGTTCACTTCCGTTTGAAAGCGGCAGGTTCTTAATATCGTTGTCACCGAATTCCTTATAGAAAATACAATAGTTAAAATACTCAATGCTCGCGAGCTCCCTTTGTGAATCCTCGGAATTATCCTTACCTTTACGCGCGCAGAAACCTGTTGTCATATAGCGGTAACCATCCCTTACATCGCACGCATCCAGTTTCCATTCTATCAACGAATGAATTACCGTATTAACACCCGGTGTCCTGAAAAGTTTCTCGACCGGCTGTTTGTCATCAAGCGTGCAGTTAGGTATCAGATTCTGCAGCAGCAAAAGCATAAGCACGCTCTTGCCACCACCGTTTGCAAGGTCATATATACTGTTTCTGCATGAGAAACGCATCATAAAATCATCATAAAACTGTGTACCGAAATTATATTTTACATTGTTTACCCTGATTCTGTTAATCTGCGGCATCTGTATCTTCCTCCTTATCCGACGACAAAATCTCATGAAGCCGTCCTCTGTTTTCCTCAAAATATTTCTCGGCGATTGCCTTGAATCTCGGAGTAGGATAATACAATTCTCCCGATTCTATAAACAGATTCTGCGTAATCAGAAAATTAAATGTCAGCTTCACATATCCCATGCGCGAATTCTTTGCTGCCCTCTGTCCTCCCTTGTCTTCAACACTTACATCCGGGAGTTCGTCCCACACAAGTGCAACTGCCTTGAACGATTTTTCTTCCGCCTCATCCATCACGATTCCGGATGAGTGATCTATCATTCCTCCGAGAGATGCACTCACCGCTTTCACAATATCTTCCTGCCTGATATATTCCAGAAATGTCCCTGTCATGGAATCTTTGTAAAATCTGATTATGATCGTATATATTATAAAGTACACCAAAAAAAGTTCTTTATTGAGTCTGAGTCCCATTATTTTCTTTAATTCCTCGTTGGAATAGCCGAATACTCTGTTGTCCGCACCGGCGCTTATGAAAAGCGAATCGTTATATTCATACAGATTAATGTCAAATCTCTTTAAAATCTGTACAACACAGTCATATACCTCGCTGTTATGGCTATACTCATCATACAGCATCGCATTCGCGCCGCCGGCTTTCACATCCTCGCCCATAAAAAGCGCGGTCACAATATCAAGTGCCTTTTCAAGATTTCTGTTCTCCATATTGCCCTGCCTCTCTGTCAAATCCTTTTTATCGTAAAATCAGTAATGCTCATTCCCGTATAAGGAATGATTTCGTGCAAATTACCATCAGCCAGTTCAAGTATAAAATGCATTCCGCTGTATTTAAGGAACTCCTCCCTGTCCATAAGCCCTGCAATGATTTCATCAAGAAAAGTTTCTCCGGTATTCTCGCCGGCCTGCATAAAATAATCTTTTTTTCCGCAAAGATGTACGAGAAAAGCATAATAATCCCCATTTTTGAAGACTTCACTGCCAAAAATGTTCATAACTGCGTCATTGTATTCACACAATGTAAACTCATCATTCTTCGTGAGCATCTCCAGAAGCACATGCATAAGTGCACCCGCATTCCGCCTGAATCGTTCATCATCAAGTTCATCCTCAAATACAATCTCTGCCGCCGTCTCTTCTTCTATCTGCTCAGGTGTCTCTGCCTCATACGGCCTGTAACTGAGAATATCTTCGACCTTGACCAGATCAAAAGTCTTATGTATATTCAGTCCAAGAAACGGTTTTACCACATATTCAAGTGCCTGCGGCATGTCCTTCTTAATCATAATATCAAGTGCGCCCTTGAAATCAAACCGGCTTCTTAACCGGCCGAGCTTTGCTTTTCTCACTATTTCATCAGTCCTGATTCCAAGTTCCGTACAGGCTTTAAGAAGTTCACTGTGATTATTCATCGCTATTTTGAGTTCCGTATCAAGTCTGTATATCTGTTCCGCAGCTTTTGAAGAACGGCTATCGTCCGCATCGCCAAACCGGCTCATTGCCGATTCGATCAATTCCCTGTTCTTGGCAAACAATTTCTGTTCGTCCGCGAACCATCTTATTCCCGTATCAAAGAAATTCTCATACGCATCAACTCCGGCAAATACATCCTCCGAGAGAATATCCAGCACTTTATTGCGGCGTAATTTCAACCGTTCCACTTCCTCGTTAATCCTCTTAACGACTTCTGTTCCGCCCTTGAAATCTTCGGACTCAATCATTTTCTCGAGAAGAAGCTGCTCTACGTTAATGCGGCTCTCATCCTTGATTTCCTTGGTTTCAAGATAAAATTCTATTCCGTCCGGACTTATCGAATACCATACCGTTCCATCCTGTATTCTGCTCTCAAGCAGCTTCACCCTCGATACCCTGCGTACCCGGTCAACCGGGTCATAATACTCAAACATAAACGGTCTTCCGTCATTCTTGAGTTTGTCGAATATATAATCCACCAGAACCTTATTATCCTCCGGTGTGAGCGTAACGGCAAAATCACGTCTGATGCATGCGCTCATAAAATCATAATACATCTGATATGTAACATCGCGTTCTTTAAAGTTATTTTCCTCAATAAAAAAGCGCAGGACAGCCATAAGAATATATCCCATATCAAGATTGTCATAAATACCGTCCTTAAACCATGAGAAGGACACCTCAGACAATTTGAAAAAAGGATAATACTTTCTAAGGTTGAGCATGCGCTCTTTGTGGTCTGCAATTATGTCATTGACTAAAATATGCTCCTGCGGCATAAGTGCCTCCGTATACTAAAGCTCCGTACGCCCGTCAAGCGCGCGTAGAAGCGTAACTTCATCTATATATTCAAGGTCTCCTCCGACCGGAACTCCGCTCGCTATTCTTGTAACCTTTATTCCCGTCGGTTTGATCAATTTGGAAAGATACATCGCCGTCGCTTCTCCCTCAAGGCTTGAATTCGTGGCGATTATAACCTCATCAACATCTCCCTGAAGTCTTATGAGAAGTTCTTTAATCTTAATATCGTTCGGGCCTATTCCAAGCATCGGCGAGATTGCCCCATGCAATACATGATACACTCCGGTATACTTGCCGGTTTTCTCATATGCCGCAAGGTCCCTTGTATTCTCAACAACCATAATCTCTTTATGGTTCCGTTGTGTATCCCGGCAGATAGGACACTCATCACTGTCCGTAAGTGTCTGGCATACCTTACAATAATGTACATTGTTCTTGGCATCGACTATTGCCTGCGCGAGTCCTTGTGCGCGCTCCTTTGGCATATTGATTATATGAAAAGCAAGGCGCTGCGCCGTCTTGGCGCCAACGCCCGGAAGTCCTGCCAATTCTTCAATTAACCTGCTTATCTGCTTTCCGTAATAATCCATCAGAAAGGAAATCCTCCTCCGAGTCCTCCCGTAATCTTAGCCATGGACTCCTGTGTGCTGTCCTCAACCTGTCTTATTGCCTCGTTGGTAGCCGCAACAATAAGATCTTCCAGCATCTCTATGTCATCAGGATCAACTACTTCCGGAGAAAGTTTAACCTTGGTAACTTCTTTCTTACCGGTAATGGTAACCTCTACGGCACCGCCGCCGGCTG
>UMFE01020495.1_pt1 | contig 12028 bp, 10 predicted proteins | sample 1964911 | NCBI WGS metagenome assembly UMFE01 (sample SAMEA4836036, study PRJEB28245) | human gut metagenome | biome: gut microbiome; material: fecal sample | place: Denmark | collected 2008
GCAGTCCATGAACGTGAGCGTATGCTCCGGCAGCTCCGGATAGTAATCCGCCATCAGCTCTTTAAGGTACTCTATGTTTTCCTCCGTCGTGCCCACGCTCAGCTCCACCGTGTCGTACTTATCGAACACGGCGGCGTCCTTCTTGGCGGCGTCATAAAGCTTGCTCACCTGCGCGTTAAGCTCGTCATAAAGTATTTCCAGCGCTTCCTCGGGCGTTATGTCCGCGCAGGCGTTGTATTTAAGCTCCGTTGCGAAGAAGGCCTTGCCCTCCTCGCCGTATGTATAGAGCGCGCCGTCGGTGGTCGCCGTGCCGCGCAGCGCCTCAAGCCCATCGTAAAGCACCTGATAGGAATCGATAAGCGCGTTCACAAGCTCCGCATTCCTTGCGCTGTATGCGGCGCGTTCCTCGTCGCTCAGCTCGTCTATATCGGCTATGAATTCATCAAACGTGGCGAATAGGAAGCACGTCTCCCGCGCATCCATGAATGCCTTTATCTGCTCAAGCACCTTGTCAAGGGCGTTATCCCGCATGAATTTGCCGTCCGCGGACTTCTCCTGCTCAAATGCCAAAACCTGCCCAACGTAGCGCGGCGTGTCCGCAAGCAGCGTAAGGTAATTCTCCACGTCCGCCTTGGTGTGCATATCATAGAACACCAAATTGAGCGGCAGATTGGAATGCAGCCCCACAAAGGTATCCAGCACCTCGTTATAATAGTAATACTGATTACCTTCTATGCTTTGCTCAAGGAACTGAACAAGCGTGTCGTAGGTTATCCTTGAATCATCGGAGAGAGCATTGCGGTCTATTGCGTAAAGCTCCTCAAGCCACGCTATGTTCTCTTCGTTGCTCGCCTCCTGCTCGGCATAGGTAAATTCTCCCCAGCCCGTAGGGTAATCCGTTATAAGGGGAAAATTCTCCGGATGCGCAACGGTAAGATGAAAGCTCAGCGCGTCGCTCACAACGCTTTCCGCAAACATTCTCTCGTCCAGCTCTTTAAGCGCGGCCTCGGCCTCCGCCCGGGCTGTGTCCTCAGTGGGTTCGGGTTCGGGAGTGGGGGCAGAGGCTGCCGCGGGCGCCTCGGTAGCTATGGGCGCAGCCGTATCCTTTGGCGCGGCGGAGCAGCCCAGCAGGCTGAGCGCAAGCAGCAGACTCAGCGCAAAACTCATCGGCTTTATTATGGATTTCATAAATAAATATATCCTTTCTCGGCTATATATAAATTTATGCATATACACTACCACATAAAGCCGCATTTCTCAATAAAAATATAAGGGAGCCGTTACGCTCCCCATGTATTCTCAGCCTTTGCTTACCGGTATAAGCAGGGTTTCCCCAACGAATATAAGATCCGGATCCTCGCGCGGGTTAAGCCGCAGCAATTCTTCAACCGTTGTGTTGAACCGGCGGGCTATGGACGAAAGCGTGTCCCCGCGGCGCACAACGTATGTCATCAGCTCTCCGCTAAGATACGGCTTCAGCAGCGCCCATGTGCGCGGCCCTGCAATGCCGTCTGCCGTGATGCGGTTGGCCCGCTGGAATGCGGTTACCGCGCTGAACGTGCGGCTGCCGAATATTCCGTCCGCCTGCCCGGGGGAGAAGCCCGCGCTTGTCAGCGCCGTTTGCAGTATGGTAACAAGCATGCCCTTGTCCCCGCGCCGCAAATATACGTCGCCGTAATCTATATACGGGGCTATGGCAAGCCACGTCGCCCTGTCCGCAACGCCTGTCTGCGCAAGCATTGCGCTCCGCTGGAACGCGCGCAGGGCGGCCTGAGTCTTTGTGCCGAAAAGGCCGTCTATGCGCCCGGGGCTGTTGCCGGAAGCCTCAAGCGCCTCCTGCAGGCGCCTTACCATTGCGCCGCGGCTGCCGCGCCTGAGCACATCAGGGTCGCTTTCAAGCGCGAACGGCTCAAGGAACTGCCACGTTACCGGGCCTATTATGCCGTCCTGCGTTGCGCCGAGTACCCGCTGGAACTGCATCACCGCGCGCTCAGTTGCCGCGCCGAATACTCCGTTTGCCGCGCCCGGGTCGTAACCCGCGCGTATAAGGGCGGTTTGGGCCGTGCGCACGTCGCTGCCCGTATCGCCACGCTGTAATATCCTCATTGTTTTGCACCTCGCTCATTTTGCTCTTGGCGCATTTATAGCGCCTTATATTGACACCATATGCCGCACAGCGCCCTCGTGTGCGCGGCAGGCACGTTTTTTTCACATTATTGCTCATATTGAGCATTTGAACATATGCCCAAAGTGTGATATGATAACTAAGATTATTAAATTGGTACGATATGCCCTTTATCAAGCGGCATGTCAGGAGGACAAATTGGGTAAAAAGCTGAGAACTCCGCTTATCTATTTGGCCATAGTGGTGCTGATGATTGTTCTGCTTACGCAGCTTCAAAACGGCGGCACGGACGATAAGAAAATCGAATATGCCGATTTTCTTGCCATGGCAAAGGAAGGCACGGTGGAGGCCGTTGAATACTGCAACGGCGAAATAGTTGGCATTAAAAAAGGCTCTGCGTATAAGGATCTGTTCCCCAAGAAGTATGACTTTATCTGCAACGTGTCCAACGAAAATGCGTTCCGTTCGGATATGGCGGCCATAGTTGCAGACGCCAAGGGCATAGATGCGGACAAGGTAACGCCGGAGGATTATCCGTTTACATATACATATAATCCCCCGCCGGAGCCTTCCGTACTGGAATACATACTGCCTTACCTTATAATGCTTATCATAATCGTCGTGTTCTACGTCGTGGTATTCCGCGCGCAGGGCGGCGGCAACAAGATGATGAGCTTCGGCAAGGCGCATGCGCGCACCCAGATGGACCCCAACAACCGCGTTACGTTCGATGATGTTGCCGGCGCGGACGAGGAAAAGGAAGAGCTGAAGGAAGTTGTTGAATTCATGCGCGCGCCCAAGCGGTTCACCGAGATGGGCGCAAGGATACCAAAGGGCGTGCTGCTCGTTGGCCCTCCGGGTACGGGTAAAACGCTGCTTGCAAAGGCCGTTGCCGGCGAAGCGAAGGTGCCATTCTTCTCCATTTCCGGCTCGGACTTTGTTGAAATGTTCGTAGGCGTTGGCGCAAGCAGGGTGAGGGATCTTTTCACCACCGCAAAGAAGTGCGCGCCCGCCGTTGTGTTTATAGACGAAATAGACGCCGTGGGCCGCCAGCGCGGCGCCGGCCTTGGCGGCGGGCATGACGAGCGCGAGCAGACGCTAAACCAGCTCCTTGTTGAAATGGACGGCTTTGCCGTGAACGAAGGCATAATAGTTATCGCCGCCACCAACCGCCCCGACATACTTGACCCCGCGCTTCTGCGCCCGGGCAGGTTCGATAGGCAGATAACCGTAAATTATCCGGACGTTAAGGGCCGCGAGGCCATATTGAAGGTGCATGCCAAGGGCAAGCCGCTGGCCAAGGAAGTCAGCCTTGAGGTGCTGGCAAAGCGCACGCCGGGCTTCACGGGTGCGGATCTTGAAAACGTGCTGAACGAGGCCGCGATACTTGCCGCAAGGTTTAAGAAAAAGGAAATCGGCATGACGGAGCTGGAGGAGGCCATAACCCGCACCGTGGTCGGCCCCGAAAAGCGCAGCCATGTTATAACGCCCGAGGATAAGCGGATAACCGCGTATCACGAGGCCGGCCACGCCGTTGTGGCGCGCGTGCTGCCCAACTGCGACCCGGTGCACGAAATAAGCGTTATTCCGCGCGGCAGGGCGGCCGGCTACACCATGACCATGCCGGAGGACGATCGCGACCATATGTCCCGCGGAAAGATACTGGACGAAATCGCCATGGCGCTTGGCGGCAGGGTTGCCGAAAGCATATTCCTGGACGATATATGCACCGGCGCATACAGCGACCTTCAGAAGGCCACGGAGCTTGCGCGCAGGATGGTTGTTGAATTCGGCATGAGCGACGAAATAGGCCCTGTGTTCCTTGGCGGGCAGACGGAGGTTTTCATTGCCAAGGATTGGGGACACCAGCGCAACTTCTCCGAAGAAGTAGCCGCGCGCGTGGATAAGGAAATTCGCCGCATACTGGAAGAACAGTACGACCGGGCAAAGACCGTGCTGACAGAGCAGCGCGACGCTATGGAGCGCATAGTAAAGGCGCTGATAGAATTTGAGCACATTGACGGCGACGATTTTGAAAAGCTGTTCAAGGGCGAGGACGTGGAGCTTGAAACATTCAGCGACAGGCGCGCCCGCATAGAGAAGGCGGATGAAGAAGTGCTGGCTAAGGAAAAGGCGGAAGCCGAGGCCAAGGCCGCTGCCGAAGCGCAGGAACAGAGCGCGGACGGCGAAGGCAAAAACAAATAAGCTATAACATAATGCGCATGAAGCGGCCTTTACGGCCGCTTCTGTTGCGCAAAGGATGGGCAAACATGCAGCGATTTTGCGAAAAAGAGGCGCGTAAGCTGAATAAGCTGAAATATATATTGTTCGACGTGGACGATACCGTAACAAACGGCGGCAAGCTGACAGGCGAAGCGTATGCCGCCATGTGGAAGCTGAAGGAACACGGGTTTAAGCTTATCCCCGTAACGGGCAGGCCCGCGGGCTGGTGCGATATGATGCTGCGCCAATGGCCCGCGCAGGCCGTTATATGCGAAAACGGCGCGTTTGTATATGACTATGATGAGCATAACGCCGTGCGCATGATACGCCACCCGCTTGCCGCGACAGAGCCAAATAAGCTGCTTGAGCCGGTCAAGGCCGCCGTGCTGAAGGCGTTCCCCAAAGTGCGCATGGCGCATGACCAGTTCGCAAGGATATACGATGCCGCGTTTGACTTTGCGGAGGATGAACCCAAGCTCCCGCTTGAAACGGCATACGCCGTGGCAAAGCTTTGCCGCAGCATGGGGGCGGAGGCCAAAGTGAGCAGCATACACGTCAACGCATGGTTCGGCGCGTATTCAAAGGCGGACATGGCGGCGATATATCTTAAAGACTATTGCCATGCGGACGACGCAGAGAACGAAGCTATGTTCTTCGGCGATTCGCCCAATGATGAGCCCATGTTTGCGGCGTTCCCGCTGAGCTGCGGCGTGGCGAACATTGCTCCGTTTGCGGACAGAATGGCGCATTTGCCCGCATATATACTGGATGGCGAGGGCGGCTACGGCTTTGCCGAAGCGGCCGATATAATATGCAAAAGCACACAATGCGGTTGATTTTATCAATGCTGATAGATTAAAATATATGTAAGCAAAACGGAGGTACACGCTTAGTTTATGGATTTCAAACCGATAGATATATCGATGAAGCAAATGGTTGAGCATTACACGGCAAAATGGAAGCTGGAATGCTCGGAATACACTTTTTCAAACCTGCTCATGTGGGGCTGCGGCGGGAACATAATGCTTGCGGAGGATGAGCAGGCGCTCTATATACTGCTGCATTGGGGCAATGAACGCTTTATGTTCGCCCCGCTTACGGTAGAGCCCGAGTCTGAGCATTATCAAACCGCGCTCGATAAGGCGGCGGAATATATGCGCTCCAACTGCATACCGCCCGTGTTCAAGGGCATATCCGGCCCCATAAAGGCCGCGTTTGAGCGCTGCACGGGCTACGAGCTGACGGAGGACCGCAACAACAGCGACTATGTTTACACAATGGAAAGCCTTAGAGACTTGGCCGGCAAAAAGCTGCACGCCAAGCGCAACCATATACACCAGTTCATGGCGCAGTACGGCGAACGGTACGAATACGTTAAAATAACCGGAGATATGATGGGCGAATGCGTGGACGTATACAACGAATGGCTCAGCGAAAAATCTCCCGACGAAACGGACAACATGGAGCTGTGTGCGATCAAAACGCTGCTCATGCACATGGACGTGCTGGGCATACGCGGCGGCGGCATAAGGATAGACGGCAAGCTTGCGGCGTTTACGCTGGGGCAGAAGATGGACGATAACATGGCCGTTGTGCACATTGAAAAGGCCGATAACGAGATAATGGGCCTTTATACTGTTATAAACAACCAATTTGTGCAGCATGAATTGACGGACGTTAAGTTCATAAACCGCGAAGAGGACATGGGCATGGAAGGGCTTAGAAAGGCCAAGCTGTCCTATTATCCGGCATATATGATAGATAAGTTCGACGGGAGACCAATTTGATGGAACTGACCATAAGGCACATTGGTGCGGATGAATACGGCGAAGCAAAGCGCGTGTGGAACATATGCTTTCCGGAGGATGCCTTGGGCTACAGTGATTATTATTTTGCCCGCCGCACAATGGCGGAATATGTGCTGGCGGCGTTTTACGAAGGCAAAATGATATCCGCGCTGCACGCAATACCTTACCCAATAATGCTGGGCGGGGAAACGAAAAACTGCGTAATGATAGCGGGCGTTGCAACGCTGCCCGAATACAGGCACCATATGGCAGCGGCGCGGCTTATAACGGCCTGCCATGCGGAGCAGAAGCAGAAGAGTACCGCAGCGGCAATATTAAAGCCGGATGTGAATTTCTATGAGCAGTTTGGGTATATGCCCTTTGCGTGGCATGATGAATACCGCCTGCCGTGGATAGATGCAGGCATACCAAGCCCCATACACGAAGCGGACGCGCGGGAGATGCTGAGCATATATTCTTCCTTCAGCGCGGATTATATCGGCATGATGGCGCGGACTGAGCAGGACATGGAGAATTACATTGAGGAAGCGCGCATCTCGGGCGGCTTTGCATATTCGGACGGCAAGGCGTATGCATTGCTTAACGAAACGGACTACGGCGCGGATATATACGAGCTTGCGGGCGCGGACACGGCGGGGCTTTTAAGCTCCCTTGCGGAGGAGTTCGGCGCGCTTACGTTCAGGCTGCCGCGGGACACAATACCAAGCCTTCCCGCCATGCGCATAGGCGAAATCATGTTTTCCATGATATGCCCGCTAAATGAAGATATATTGCTTAAAAACACGGGCGCGCAAACCACCGAAGAGCTTGCATTGGGCGAATACGGGCGCGTATGCACGCTTGAATTCTGCTGAAGCGTTTGTGACTTTTTGGGGGAGTATGCAACGTTCTTCTTGACGCGGAGGGACTTTGTATTATATAGTAAAAGGGCGGCGGAACGCCCGCCGTTAGTTTATGGCAGCCAATGCGGCTGAATATGTTGAAAAAAGGAAGGTTTACAATTATGCCTCAAGGCGGAAGCGATTTTTTGTCCTCTCTCGGTTCGTTCTTCTCCGGAAGCGGTATGTTCATCATAATGATGATAGTGCTGCTGCTGGTTATGATCATACCCCAGCGCAAGCGCGATAAGAAAATAAAGGATATGCTGGCCTCCATTAAGGTTGGCGATCGTGTGCGCACCATCGGCGGCATATACGGCACCGTTACCAACATTAAGGATGACATCATCACCATCTCCGTCGGTCCGGACAAGGCCCGCCTTGTTTTCGCCCGCGGCGCCATTGCCAACGTTGAAGATGTTGCCGTGGAAAACACCATGGAAGAATCCAACAGCAAATAAGCAACGCTTAATTTAAGCAAAAAAAAGGGCTGCTCAAGGTAGCTACTCATAAAACAGTAACAACAATAAACTGAATCAGGGTAGCTGTCATACAGGGTGCAAGGCAAAACGGGCGTATCGTCATAACGGCGATATGCCCGTTTTGTTATGCAGTAGAACGCTATTTTGGGGGTGAGCAAGGGTTTTATATTCCCCACCCCATTTCTGTGTCTGCAAAGCCACATAAATACAGGCTTTTTTAACCTCTATTGCGTAACTTTTCCCATGATATTTTGAGGGCGAAAGCACTTGTTGCTTTCGCCCTCTTGATTACCGCACAGCAAAGACGGAAACTGCTGTCAAGGACGCGAAGCGTGAAGTTTATCCTTGACAGCAGTTTTGGGCTTTGCTATTTGTAGCGCACTTTTGATGTGCAACTTTTTCATGCACCGATATAGTTCAAATACTGCTGATATTTTTGTAGCATTAGATTTCTACCATACTGCTCCATATAAGCGTAGTCGGGATTACCTCCCTCATCAACAGGTAACAGTATTTTTTGCCGTTCCATTCGTTGCCCGTTAAACTTGTATCCATAAGTATATTTTACTTTCTGCTGAAGAATAACGGTTTTAAAAAACAGTAAGATATACTTATTATCAGCGTAGTATTTCAAATGTAGCCGTTTTACATCATCCGAAAAAACGCAGCCATAGCCATGATAAAAGTTTTCAACAACACTTCCATTGTAATTGACGCCCAGTACATTTCGGTCAAATGATGTATTAGCTGTTCCAATCCAATTTGTTATGCCATTATTTGAATCACTTGCACCAACAAACGGAATATCCCCGCTATCCATAGAATCTTTCGTTAAACGCTTTCCTGCGCTAATAGTGAAAATCTCATCAATAGCAAATGCTACCCATTTTAGAGAATTAAGGGGTTTCAGCACCCCCCCCCGTTTGGATATTTTTACTAATAAACGACTTGTATTTTTGTAGAAGTTTCACTTCCCGTTCTTTGATGTATTGCTCCATAAAGTCCAAATCCAAATCGCCTTGCTCATTTATTGGTAGCATTATTTTTTCTCTTGAAATCCGATTATCGTTAATTTCCCTGTTGAAGTTGTATTTTTGCGACAACCGATTAGTAATTGAGGCAATAAACAAATAATGATACTTGCTATATCGTTCGTTTTTCAAATGCGTAATATGGTCGCTTGCAACAAATGCAAACGGCTCATAAAAACTCGAACCCACACTTCCGCTATTTGCAAGACTTAAACAGTTTGAAAAAACTCTAACTTTATCAGTATTAGAGATAAAATTGTCAACGCCATTATTCAAAGCTGACGAAGATACATAGGGGGTCTTTCCCACCATATGATTTTCAGATTTTAGTCGCTTCCCCCTTTGTATTGTAGTGAATAATTCCGTTAAGAAAAATGGTTTCCATTCTCTATCACTTAACTGTAACATTGCTTTCCTCCTCAAAGAGATATTCCCTATCCTGCATAATCATAGAAAACTCAAAGGTTAAGTAATCGCCAATCGTTTTAATGAAATCTGCTTCGGTGGGTATGTCATCGTTAAAATAGTAAAAGCTGTGCAGCCATTCGTCTGTGGCTTCAATCGTTGTTTCCACACAAAACTTCGTTTCCGCGTCTATTCTTCCAAACCAAACATCAAGCAAATGTTGTTTTTTATCCTTTGCAGATTCAGTTTCGACAAGCCCGATGTGCGGAGAAACCTTGTACCCGTCATTTTCAAAATTGATGAACTTGCATACCTTGTTAGCAGGGTGCGGCTCACCAGCAGTAAATACAGCAATACATGGAATTGTACCAACTCCATAAAAAGTGTCTTTGCTCAAAGAGATAACACCCGCTAATGTATGGTGCTTTAAGATGTTTTCCTTTAACGCCTGTTCTTCCTTTGTTTTCCCCGTCATAGAAGATTGCGGCACAATAACAACGCAACGCGCCCCGACAACAAGAGAATCCAATAAATGCTCAACAAACGCCATTTCATACAAGTCTGGGTTTTGTTTTGAACCCTGCGAATATGGCGGGTTCATCATACCGACGGTTGATTGTTTTAGTTGCAGCTTGTTTGCGTCCTGCTTGAAAAAATCGTCGTTAATCAAATTGCTTTTGCCGTCGCCGCGCAGAATCATATTGGTCGTTGCGATTGTAAACATATTAGGACGCATTTCAATTCCATGAAGCTGCTTTTGTCTGATTTTCTTTTTCTGTGCGTCATCGTCTGTCTTTGCAAGCATATTGTGCATGGCGGCAATTAAAAATCCCGCTGTTCCGCAACATGGGTCAAAGATGACATCGGTTGGCTGTAAATCTGCCAAATCACAGAAAAGCTGCGTGATATGCTTCGGGGTAAGAATAATTCCGAGTGTTTGACCGTCGCCGCCCGAATAGCTCATGAACTCACCGTAAAACCTGCCGATATAATCTTCTGCGCTGCTTGCATACCGAATAGATTTATAGATTTTTTCGTTTAAGTATTCCGCAAAATGTTTCAGCGGGGTCTTTTGTAATTTCGGATCCACTTCGTTCAGTTTTACGGTATCCTTGATAAACGCAAACTGTCCCAAGATTTTGTCTTTCTTTACTTCCGGTGAAACATTCGCCCGTTGAAGATTTCCATTGATAGCGTCATAGATTTTCTGCCCGTCCGTTTTTACGCTGTCGCCCGTTAGGTCGCTGACAGAAAAGTTCTTATATTCGCTTTCGCGGAGGGCAAGCAAAATACCGGAAACAATTAGAGGTTTTTCTGTATCAAGCAGATTGCCGTAGTTTCGCAAATCCTCATGCAACACGCTGGCGTCTTTGAGGATTTCAGCCGTTTCTTTTTCGTAATCGGTATTTTCCTTTAGGATTTCTCGGATATAATACTCGTCAATATTATCTTCGCTAAACGAGATGAAAGATTCCACTTCAGGCAGCTCGCGGTAATACTCTGTTTCATCAATGTATATCGGTGTGATTTTGTGCTTTTTCTCATCGCCGGACACACCGAATACAATGACTTTTTTGTAAGTGGTATTGTTGGCAAGGTGCTTTCCATAGAAAACCGCACCATTCACCGCATAGTCGGTTACGGCATTTGTTTCTGTGCTGATGTTGCCCTTATCGTCCATCTTGACATGTTTTGATAAATCTGCCTTATCTTCGATAACAAGCAAATAATCCTTGACTACACCCACATACTCTGGAAATCCGACGTTTCCTGTCCCCTTTTTAGACGCAGTTTTGAGCGCAGTATTGATTTCCTTTACAGAGCTGCCTTGAGGGTCAAGTTTGATATTGGCTTGCTTGAGCAAGTCATATACCCATAAATCAGTTCTAACTTCTTTCTTCGCCATCGTCATACCCTCATTCTTTCTCTAATGATTGCAATTTCATCAGCATTGTTATAGAGATAATCGAAAACATCTTTCGGAATCTCATTACGCCCAGCGGCGGTTACATTAAAAAACTCATCCTTTTCTTTGCCTGTCAATTCTAATGCAGAAACGATTTTTTCTTGCATTTCGGGCGCAGGGGGCTTTACTCTGCCATTGAATAAATCGAAAAGATATGTTCGAGATACATCTATACGTTTTGCAAACTCGGCTTGTGAAAAATTGTGCGCTTTTATCAAGGCGACGAGATATGCCCCGTAGCTACCTGGTTCGTATCCTTTTTTAGGCATTTCATCACCTCATTTCACTACATCAGTAAGCTAACTACTTTACATTATAATTCAATACTTATGCGTTGTCAAGCAATCATAATTTTTCAGACAAGACCATTACCAACTGTCTCTTGTTGCTGTTAAAAGGACAGCCAGTTTCAAGCGTAATTTCGTGAAAGAAAAAATCTAAAACTTTCTTCATGAAGTCTTTGGCATTTTCAGATTTCCGCCGTAGTAGGAAATGAAAAAGTTTTTTTAAAATTTCGCTCAAAACTTTGGCAAAATCGTTCTGTGCGGTGTTGTAGGTAGTGAAAGGGTGTTTAGAGGGTTTGGGAAACTTCCCAACAAGCCATTTTCAACCGACGCGCCGTAAGCGCGGGAGGGCGAAAATACGGAAGTGGGTACCCACTTCCAATGCTTGCTGCGAAACTTTATCTTTGGAAAGGACGGGAAAGGAATGGAACGGAAATGGAAGATAGTAAACGGGCATATCGTGGTAAAAAATCCCCTTGCTTATGAGATACCAAAACGTGAAGTAGTCATAAAATCGGGCAGGACGCTTTACCGTTTTACGGGCAGCTATGACGGGCAACGGGCATTATCAAGTAAGGTTTTGCGCCTTATGGAACGGGATAATTTGCAGTCGCCTATTGATAAAAAAGACGGGAGCCGATAAAATGAGAGTATGCAATCCTGTATTGGCAGACTGCCCACCGATAAAGGAGGAACATTCTATGTCAAGGCAGTCTGACAACAAAATTACCGCCCTCTACTGTCGTTTAAGTCGTGACGACGAACTAACGGGCGACAGCAACAGTATTGTAAATCAAGAGTTACTATGTAGAGGGTGGTTTCTCCC
>UMFE01036924.1_pt1 | contig 12028 bp, 13 predicted proteins | sample 1964911 | NCBI WGS metagenome assembly UMFE01 (sample SAMEA4836036, study PRJEB28245) | human gut metagenome | biome: gut microbiome; material: fecal sample | place: Denmark | collected 2008
CAAAGGCAATAAGTTCAATGTTGTATGCTCTATCACATTGGGTAAGTATTCGGGATGGACTGTTATTCACTATAATAATAAAGATACATATGTTCGTACTAATATGTTAAAAATTTAAAAGCTACATAAAAATAAAATCATAAACCTTACAAATTTAAAAACCGCTCTCAAATAATTAAAATTGAGAGCGGTTTTTTTGTTTGTTAAAATAAAGAAAAAATTATTCTCCATTATTTCGAAAAAATATATCCCGAAAGCTCCTATCACAAGAATATAGAGTTTGTTTTTTATTTAATTTGGTGTAGATAACAAGAATTATATTTTAATATTTGTATGTATTTCATATATTTTGCAATATAATTACAGTTTATATTTTCTTAAAATCCGTTTATTATATAAAATCATATATTGAATATGATTAAAAATTCAATAAAAACTACTTTTAGAAATTCTGTGCTTATTATAATGTTTCTTGACAAATCTAGTTTATGTTCTTATAATTATATTATAATGACTTATTTCTCAAATAGTTCAATAATATATTTTATTTTGGAGTAATTGTGCTATGGATGGTCAAGTTTTAATTTTATATCATTGTAATGAACAAAATAAATGTTTAAAGTTTTTGAATGAAAAGGATTATTTGATTTCAAGCAATGAAGATGGCATTTGGCTTGGAAGTGGTATGTATTTCTGGGATAATGTTAGTAATGCAAAATTTTGGAAGCAAGAAAAAATAAAAAAAGGGAATACTTCGAACCTTTGTATACTTTGTGTAAAGGTTAGTGGAGATAACATATTAGATTTGACAGATCTTGATATTTGTAATAAAATTGCTGATATTTGGATAAAATTAATTAAGAAAGGAAAAATTAAATCTGAAAAAAACAATATGCCATTAGGAGAAAAATTAAATATACTTTATAAAATCATACCTGATTTCATAAATATTTATCCTGTAATAAAAGTTTTTGGCAAGTATAACAAAACTCCAAAGAATAATCTATTTTGTTATAATATAAATACTAATGAAGCTGAGCCTACTTTAGCCTCAAAATGTATTTATAATATAAAGGTTTCTAAATGTATTTTAGAAAAAGAGCAATTTTTTTATAAGGGGGAATATATCAATGACTAAAAAAGAAAGTTTGGACTTTTTAAATAGTTGCATTGAGTATATTGACAGTTTGTCTGAAAAGGAGATTTCAGATGTTTTTATGGCTTCAAATAAAGTTGTAGATTATGAATCTGATTTCGATATAGTATTGCCTTATAATACTGATTTTGAAACTATTGAAAATAATGTTTTTCTTAATATGTGTGATATGATTTCTGCAAGTAAATTATCTTATAAATGTACTTGTAAATTAGCGGATTTATCAAAATCAACTTATAATAATGCTGCGTAAAGAGGAGAAGATTGATTATGGAAGAAAGTAAATTTCAATTTAAAAATCCTGAGTTGATTAAATTGTCATTTGATATAAATGACAATTTTGATGAGAAAACATTTGATGGAATTGCTATTTCCTCGAATACAACTATTAAGCAAAGTGATTCAGAAAACATAGCAAATGTCACACTATCATTAAATATTGGAGATGATAATAATGCATCACCATTTAGAATTAATATTGTAATGGAAAGTGATTTTTTATGGAGTACAACATTTGATGATGATACAGTTCAAGATTTGTTGAGAACAAATGCACCGTCATTTTTATTATCTTATATGAGACCTTTAATTGCATCAATCACATCTAATTCGAAATATCCTGCTTTTAATTTACCATTTATGGATATGTCTCAAAATAAACTTGATGAGTAAATGTTATTAGTTTGTTAAGCAAATTTGTTTTATGTAATAAATAACGCAATAATAAAAGGCAGTATCTATTCACCACTAACAGTGTAGATACTGCCTTTTTGTGTTTGGTTGACAAATTGTCCAAGCAACTATGAGTTTTCCACAAAACTGGGAAACTCTATTTAGAAAACTCAACTTTGAGTTTTCTAAAATTTCAGAATTTTGAAGCGATTTCGCCATACACGCATACACGATTTTTACACGTTGAACAGATATTAAAAAAATATAAACTGTAAATTATAGTACAATAGTGTATAAATACACTATTAAAAATAACACAAAATACACATAAATATTGAAGTGCTTTAAAAATATAGTTCCCGTCATCTCCACCAAACAGGTATTGGACGAACACCTATTTCTTCAGCGGCGGCTTTGCCGTCAAGGTGATGCTCTAATACGAAACAGAAAACCGCCATCTTAGATTAAGTTCTAAGGTGGCGGTTTTACATATAAGCAAGTCGTTTGAAAAACAAGACAATATCTGTTATAATATAAACACAGAATAATATTGAGTGTAAACGAAATAAGGAGAACCATTTATGTGGGAAAATATTGATATTGATAGGCATTACACAGGAATGTTTCAAATTTTAGATGAACCAATATCGGGCGAATTAATCTATAATAAACAAAACGGTACTATACTTTTAAGTCTCATAAAGGAAGTAAACTCGAAATCATTTTTCGGAAAAAGTTATGGCACACAACCGATTATTACCGGCAAGCTGAACACAGGTGCGGTAGTGACTCTTTTTAACAATCGGTGCAGTAACAACCATACGCAAGCGTTTAGCAATCAGCACATTGTTTTTGTTTCTGAGTATATGATTTGGTCAAATTCCGAAAGCATTGATTCAACATATAATAAAATGGTATGCACTCTTAAAAATGCATACCAGTGGAGTTCATTTTCTGCATTTGAAGAAACTGAAACAGGTATTAAGGCGAAAGATACTGTGGATAAAAAAACATACAATTGGTTCGGTGCAAAAATAATATTTTACAGTTATCTAAATGATTCGCTCTTTGTGCCTCCCAGAGAAGAAGAAACCAAGATTGTTCAACGCCTTGTGCTCGAAATCGAAACTACAGAAAAACACAGCGTCGAAACGTTTGTTTCTATAAGAAACAAGGTTCTCTCCCTCATCTCGTTTGCCATAAAAAACAATGTAAATATCGAAGAACAATACTTATGTGATTACGATGATTCATATTTGATAGCAAACAAATACAAGGATTATCATAAGCATTATCTCTACACTTCTGAGGTTACCCTTGATATATTAAAAACTCGAAGCTGGAACTACAACTTTTGGCTTAATGATTTACCCGAAGAGAAAGATATCAATAGTGAATTGAAAAAATTAGAGCCCGTTTTCAACCTTTACTTATCTTTGATTAAGTATCAAGATATGCCATCTGAAATGGTTTTCCTCAATATGGTTCAAGCATTGGAAACCTTTCATTCAAGATTCTTTTATGACGACAAGAAAGATAAATATATTAAATCAGTAACGGAACGCTTTGGCGACTCCGAAAGATATAAAAAACTACTTTTGAGCGACACTCAAATTGATAAAAACTGCAACTTCATCATTCTTGTATCACGTCTTAATGATCTATTAATTGGAAAAGGCGATGGTCTGTTTTGTGAGTATTATATCGAAAATGATGGATATGCTCAAACTATTGCAGACACAAGGCACTACTATACCCACTACGGAAAATCAAAAAAGGCAAAAGCTTTAAAAGGAAATGATCTTTTAGAAGCCATTTATATTTTGCGTGTTCTGTTAGAATATCACGTTTGCCTTTCATTAGGAATCGATAGGCGTGATGCTATTGCACAAGAATTACACACGCATAACGATTGGAAGCGATTAAGTGAAATTCAAGCAAAGCAATGTAAATCAGAATAGCCCCAATAATATCCGCACCAAGAAAAACTTTCACAGTTTTTCTTGGTGTTTTTCTGTTTATAGCGGTACATTCGACTGTCAAACCGCCTTTGAGTACAATTATGGTAGAAAATCAAAGGAGGTTGCGATATGCGTGATAAGAAGTATTACATAGCGTTAGATGATTTCGAGCGCAGGGTGGTTGTAAACTGCTTAAACGAAATGCGGAACAACCTTATTGCCAAAGGCAAGTACACCGATGCGGTGGACGAGGTTTTACTGAAAATCATTGATGCCAAACAGAAGAAATTCAAAGTAATCTACAAGGAGGCTTGATTATGGAAAAAGTTATTTATGACGAAAAGAACGGTCTTTGGTACGAACTTCAAGGCGATTATTACATTCCTTGCTTGAAACTTCACGAAGAAGAACAACAGCCAATCGGTATTTGGGGACATCGGCACTTGCGATATATTAAGCAACATCGCAAGGTGTTATACCTAAATCTGCTGACAAGTGGCAAACTGAACGGCTACCTCACTGACCTGGATAAGCAAGCTGAAGATATGTTTTTTCGACTCGTAAAACAGATGGCAGAGCGTGAGGACGTAACAGAAAAACTCAAAGCAGATAACCAAATGGAATGGGTTGGTCGGATGAATAACATCCGCAGCAGAGCAAAGGAAGTCATAAATAATGAATTGATTTTTTCATAAAAGATTAATGGTGCTGTAAACATCAAAAGGGTTTACAGCACCGTTTTTGCGTATGCATTTTCTGTTTAACAGATTATTCAACCTTCATCATTCTGTAACCAACGCCGATATGCGTTTGGATATATTGGGGAGAATCTGCGTCCTTCTCCAGCTTTTTGCGGAGCGTTGCCATAAAAACACGCAAGGAAGCAATATCGTTATCCCAACTGCTGCCCCAAATGTTCTGGGTAATAAAGGTATGGGTTAAAACCTTGCCGATATTTCTTGAAAGCAGACATAAAAGCTTATATTCAATAGGTGTAAGGTGCAGTTCATCGTCGCCGAGATAGGCGCATCCTGCGGCATAATCTATACGAAGCTGACCGTTTGTGAAAACAGACGCTTCGGCGGCGGCCTCGTTCTGTATCATATTAAGCCGCCTTTGCGTTACCCTGAGCCTTGCCAATAATTCCTCCACAGAAAACGGTTTGGTCAGATAATCGTCGGCCCCCGCATCGAGTGCGTCAATTTTATCGGTATCTTCACTTCGTGCGCTTATGACTATAATCGGCATATTCGACCAAGTGCGGATTTTTTTGATAACATCAACACCGTCAATATCGGGAAGTCCTAAATCGAGCAGGACAATATCGGGATTGTGCGATGACGCTTCCAAAATGGCGGTGGAACCGTTAGGTGCGGTTAAGTATCTGTAATCGTGCGCTTTAAGGGTTGTTGTAATAAGATTTTTAACCGAATTATCATCTTCTACAACTAATATCAATGGTTTATTCATGAATTTCTACCTCCCCGGCAGGTAATGTAATGGTGAACACCGTGCCGTGCGGTGTGTTGTCCGAAACGGTTATTTTTCCGGCGTGTGCATTTACAATGGAACGGCACAGCGACAATCCCAGCCCCAAGCTACGGCGGCTGTCGGCTATTTTATTCGCTCCGCTGTAAAACATATCGAACACCCGCTCTTTCATTTCATCCGGTATCCCGTCGCCGTCATCGGCAATGGATATAACGGCTTTATCTCCTTGCTTCCAGGTTTTAATCAGAATATTGGAGCCTTTCGGCGTGTATTTAATGGCGTTGTCCACAATATTTATAACAACCTGCACCATCAGCTTTGCGTCCATTTTGGCAAGAAGATAGTCTTCTTTATGCCGGACGGTAATATGATGTTCTACGCTTTTTCTGTTCACATGATGAAGTGCTTCTGTAATGACATCGTCCACTAAATCCTCTGTAGTATGAAGATTCAACCGCCCCTCTTCAATTCTTGTTACCGAAAGTAGATTTTCCACAAGATTGATAAGCCACATAGAGTCATCGTAAATATCTGTATAAAGCTGATTCTTTGTCGCTTCGTCAAAGGAATTACCGTTTGATATAAGATTGCTTGCGTTTCCCGAAATGGAAGTAAGCGGTGTTCGCAGATCGTGCGAAATAGCCCGCAGAAGATTTGCACGGAGCTGTTCATTCTTTGCAAGAATTGCCGCTTCTTCTTTTTCTCTTGCATTCTTTTCGTTTTCCAGCGACAAAGCACACTCACCGAGTATAGACAAAAGAATACTCTTTTCAAACGCATCAAGCGGCTCATTGCCTATATAAATACCTACAACGCCGTAAACTCGGCTGTTTACCCTTACGGCAAGGTATAGGCACTTTGCGTTTGAAAGTGTTTCGGTAGTAGCACCTGCGTGTTTGTTATTTTTTAGCACCCATTCCGCAACCGCCTCTTCTTTTGTACCCGTTATTTCTTTGTCTGTTTTATCTCCCGAAACTGTAAAAATATGAGGTTCTCCGAGCGTTTCGCCCTCAGTCAGATAAAACACTATATCCTTTCCGAGCAGTTTTATAAGCTGATTTACCGTTGCGGAAACGATTTCGTTTTTGTCTTTTGCCTGTTGCAAAAGCTGATTTGTATCAAACAGCACCTTTGTTCTGTAAGCCGCCTTTGCAGACTGTTTCGCATGCTCTTTCAACTTCACGGCAAGCGAGCTTGTGAGCAGTGCCGCCAAAAACATAATTAAAAAGGTGACAGGATATCCTTGATCGTAAGCCTGAAGTGTGAACTGCGGATCGGTAAAGAAAAAGTTGAAAACCAAAACGCTGACAATAGAAGAAATCAGGCTGTAAACCCGATGTCTTGTAACGACCGAGGTCACAAGAACGCCGAGAACATATACCGTGATGATATTTGCCTCTGCAAACCCCAATTGCCTGAACAGCATTCCTATACAGCTTGCCAAAATTAAAATGGCAACGCTTTTTAAAAGATCGGAAACCGAAAACACGATTCCGTTTTTCTTCCTTGCTTTTTTGGCGCGGTATGCGGTGTTTTTACCGCCGGTATCGGGTATGATATGCACATCTAAATTCGGCGCTCTTGCAATCAGTTTTTCTGTAAGAGTAGGTTTAGAAAATATGCTTTTTCGGGTTGCGGAGCTTCTTCCTATCACAATTTTTGAGACACCCGAAAGCCTTGCAAATTCGGCAATTTGATAGGAAACATCTTCACCGTGCACGGTTTCAATTTTAGCGCCGAGCTGTTCTGCAAGACGCATATTGCTCCGCAGTCGCTTAACATCTTCCTCGGACATTACCTGATAATCAGGAGTTTCAACAAACAGCGCGGTAAAAGCGCCCTTAAAGGCATTCGCCATTCGGGCGGCGGTGCGGATAATTTTCGCATTGGACGGTGACGACGAAAGGCAGACAAGAATATGCTCATCGGTATGATAATCGCTGTGACTTTTCGTTCTGACGGTTTCGGTAAGCAGATTCACCCTGTCGGCACAGCGGCGCAAGGCAATTTCACGAAGCGCCGTTAGATTTTCCACGGTAAAGAAATTCTCTGTTGCACGCTCAGCTTGAGTCGGGTTATAAACTTTGCCCGCTTGCAGCCGTTCAATCAATTCCTGCGGCTCAATATCAACAAGCTCAACCTGACTTGCGTTATCAAATACCGAATCGGGGATACGCTCATGTACCATAATGCTCGTTATAGATGCAACGGTGTCATTTAGACTTTCAATATGCTGAACGTTTACCGTGGTATAAACGTCTATTCCCGCATTAAGTAACTCTTCAATATCCTGATAACGCTTTGTATGTCGGCACACGGGGGCATTGGTATGGGCAAGCTCATCCACAAGAATTAACTGTGGATGTCTGGCAAGTGCAGCGTCCAGATTAAATTCTGAAAGAGTAATTCCGTTATATTCCGAAACAAGATTCGGAAGACATTCCAATCCGTTTACAAGTGCAGAGGTTTGAGGACGGGCATGAGGTTCAATATAGCCGGCAACGACATCAATACCATGCCTCTTTACCGAATGAGCTGCTTTCAGCATAGCATAGGTTTTACCGACTCCTGCGGCATAGCCGAAAAAGATTTTCAAATGTCCTCTGTTTAGGTTCTGTTTCTCCTTTTCAATTTCTTTTAGAAAATGTTCTGGACTTTGCCTTGTTTCGTCCATAAAAACACCTCCTGATTAAAAGAATTTCTTCTTTTTGAAGTAGATGATTTCTCCTATTGCGATAATAAGAGAAACAATAATCACCGACAGATAACCGTATCGCCACTTTAGCTCCGGCATATAAGCAAAGTTCATTCCATACCATCCCGTAATTAAAGTAAGAGGCAGGAAAAAGGTCGTGACGATTGTTAGAATCCCCATAATCTTATTTTGCCGTGCATCCTGCCTAGACTGATAAAGCTCACGAAGTTGAAGCATATTTTCACGAAGCAACTGAACATGATTTTGCAATCTCTCGGCACGGTGGGTAAATTTTTCCCAGTCCCCGGTATCGTCTGCAAATGAAGAACACGCGCGGGATTGAAACAACTCTCCGATATCTGTCAATTGTTCATAGTAAGCATTTAATTCGGACAGCTTTTGCCTGTGTTTTGTGAGCAGAGGGAAAAAGTCTGTCGAACCGCCGGAGCCGATATTTTCTTCCATTTTTTCTGTTTCTGACTCGATGTGAGAAAGATAGAGAACATCATCCTCTATCATTTGCTCCATAAACTGCAAAAGAAGATGAGCCGGACTGTTCAGCTCCTGAAACATACTTATCCGTTTGTCTACCCATAATTTCAAATCGCCTACATCTTCGACAAATAAGAGCGACTGTCCCGTCAAATAAAAGCTGAAGGAAAGCTGCGGTGAACGCTGTTCGCTTTTTTGAGGCAGGCGTAATGTTCCGATGATGCAGTTTTTGAAAACCTCTGCCTTACAATAACGAATCGATCCAAGACAGTGAAGAAGTTCTTTATAATACGGTAGTTGTTCTTTACATTTGTGAAATTCCGCCGTACTCATAAATGTAAAAAACGGCTTTTTATCGCCACAGTTTTGGGCGGCTTGCAGACTCCCGTCTTTTGAATTTATAAAGTATTGCATTACAACTCCCCCTTTCTACTTTTTATTATATCACATATATCACAAGTATAAAAGTATTTTCTACTTTACATATTCCGCATTGATCACCGCTTGATTTGAAAAGAGAAAATCAGAGAAGCTATTTGCAAAGGCATTATTTGAAGCCTTTTTCCATATCACAGCGGTCTGAATTACGGAAGGATCCAGCGGTTCTATCGTACATCCTGCTTTCTCACAGATAATACTATTTTGCTTTGTAGAAATGATAAGACAGCGGTATGTATCGTCATTTGCAGAAGCATTGTTTTCAATAAAGCCAAAGTCAATTCGATTTTTGTTTAGCTTATCATATATATCCTCTGTATTTCCGAACAGGAAATGAAGCTGACAATTCGGCTTTCCTTTTGAAAACTTTTCAAATAGCGGTATCAGCGAATCCAAGATCATAGGATTATCAAACGCAATAAAAAGGCTGTTTTCTGCAATTTCTTCGTCAATTAAGTGGTGGTTATTGGCTAAAAAATCGTCAAGCCTTTTCATTATAAAGTAACCGAACACAATCATGACAGCCACTGCGCACACTAACAATAATTCTTTCATGCTTTCCGTCTTCTTTCGGAATTTATATGTGAAAACACTTTTGTATATTTTTGGTATCACCCAGCACCAAAATAGTGTCACCCGGTATAAAGCTTGTTTCAGGCGCAAAATTTAGATTCATTTTACCGTCGCGTTTAATCGCCATAATATTGATACCGTGCTTTTTACGCACATCTGCTTCAATAACGGTTTTTCCGATCCATTTTTCGGGTACGGCAATTTCAAAAATTGCATGATCGCTGTCCAATTCTATGTAATCGAGGATATGGTCGGCAGTATAGCGGATAGCCGTCCAATCCGCAAGCTGCCTTTCGGGATATACGATTTCATCCGCACCGTTTCGCAGAAGAAATTTTGCGTGTACTTCCCGTGCCGCACGGGAAACTATCTTTTTGGCGTCCAATTCCTTTAATAGAGATGTCGTTTCAAGCGAGCTTTGAAAATCGTCCCCGATTGCAACGATGCAAACATCAAAATTATTTACGCCCAAAGACTCCAAAAATTCCTCATTTGTTGCATCACCTATTTGCGCGTTCATAACAAAGGGCAATACCGCATTTACTCTTTTTTCGTCTTTGTCTACAGCCATAACCTGATGCCGCATCTCGTTAAGCTTCATAGCAATATGCCTGCCAAACCTTCCAAGCCCTATTAATAAAACAGATTTCATATTATTTCTCCTTTAGCCAACCGTTATTTTTTCCTGCGGATATTTTGTTACGTTTGTCCCCGTACCTTTCATTGCCGCAAATATCAATGTCAGTCCTCCGACTCTTCCGAAAAACATGAGTATAATCAGAATGAACTGCGAAGCAACCCCCAACTGTGAGGTGATGCCAAGCGAAAGCCCCACCGTTCCGATTGCCGACGCTGTTTCAAACAGTGACGGGAGCAACGGGATATTTTCAAGACGGCTGATGATCATTCCTCCGCCTATAAACAGCACAATATACAGTAAAAAGATGGTTGCCGCGCTTTTCACGGTATCGTCGGATATGCGCCGTTTGAAAAAGTGTGTATTTTCCTTTTTGCGAAACACGGACAGCGCTGATGAAACCAAAACGGCGATTGTGGTGGTTTTCATACCGCCAGCCGTTGAACCGGGAGAGCCGCCGACCAGCATCAACAATATAATCAGCATTTGACCTGTCTCACTGAAGGCTGTTAAATCCGTCGTATTAAAGCCGGCTGTTCTCGGCGTAACAGACTGGAAAAGAGAGGTCAGGATTCTTTCTCCGAGGGGAAGGCTCTGATACTCGAAAAAGAAAAAGTAAAGCGCCGGCAGGATAATCAGTATTCCCGTCACGGTAAGGATAACCTTGCTTTGCATTCGGTATTTTCTGAAATGAAGCTTGTTGTTTTTTATATCCTCCCAAGTTAAAAAGCCTATGCCGCCGATAATAATAAGCGCCATAACCGTGAAGTTGAAAAAGGGCTGTGATGAATAAGAGGTTAATGACGAAAATGGCTCTTTAATGCCGATTAAGTCAAAGCCTGCGTTGCAGAATGCCGAAACAGAATGGAACAAGGCGTACCATAAACCCTTCGTAATTCCGAAATCACGGATAAAAGCCGGCAAAAGCAGGGCTGCTCCAATCAGCTCAATGCACACCGAGGTTTTTAATATAAATTTTGTAAGCCGCACAATGCCGCCGACATGATGTGCAGAAACAGCCTCCTGCATAGTACTTCTCTGCATTAGACCTATTTTTCGACCTGAAAAAGCCGCAACCGAAACCGCAACCGTGACAATGCCCATACCGCCGATTTGAATTAAAAACAGTATTACGCTCTGCCCGAACATTGACCAGTATGTAGCGGTATCGTGTATAACCAAACCGGTTACACAAACTGCGGAGGTGGCGGTAAACAGTGCGTCTGAACATACAGCGCCTTTACCGTCCCTTGTTGCAACGGGCAGCATTAACAGTATGCTGCCTAAAATTATCACAGACAGAAAGCCTAATATAATAATCTGGAACGAAGTAATGTGCTTGTGTTTTGGATTTTGTCGTTTTATCATAACGGATACCTTCGCAATCTTAATATCAAATTTAGACTTTCTTTATTTTATCTTAATCTGCATTAAATCGGCGTAAGCAAGATAAAGACGATATTAAGATTGCATAAAGATAAAGGCGGAAAAGCCGAAACTCTTCCGCCTTAAAACTATTACAGAATTCCGTCCAGCATCAAATTTACTTTAAGAACATTTACTGTTTCTTCTCCGAAAACTCCTAAGAATTTACCGTCGGTGCATTTCTTAATAATCTCCCGTACCTCGTCCTCGGTCATATCGTTTGCTTTTGCGATTCTTGCCACCTGATACTTGGCGGCGGCGGGGGAAATATGGGGGTCAAGTCCGCTGCCCGAGCAGGTCACAAGATCAACGGGGATTGCTGTTTCGTCCATGTCGGGATTGGCCTCCCGAAGTTTTTCCACACGCTCTTTCACCAAAGCCTCATATTCTTCGCTTGCCGGGGAAAGGTTGGACGGTGCGGCATACATCAGAGTTTTTCCGCTTTCGTCCTTGTAGGTTGAAACATCAATATTCATAATGCGCCCCCA
>UMFE01084947.1_pt1 | contig 11876 bp, 14 predicted proteins | sample 1964911 | NCBI WGS metagenome assembly UMFE01 (sample SAMEA4836036, study PRJEB28245) | human gut metagenome | biome: gut microbiome; material: fecal sample | place: Denmark | collected 2008
GTACGGCGTGCGGATACTGCTTTCCGTGCAGTGCCGTGAGACCGCAGCCCTTTGCGATCACGCGATAACATTGACTGATACAATGGGGCAAAGCGAGGAACTAAGCGCCGTAAACGCCGCGCTTGGCGCGCTGAAAAGGAGCCTTTCGCTCTATCCGGAAGGATTCTTTGCCCAGTTTAAGAACGGCATGGGCGAAGGCGGCGTGCGCATACTGCTCATTGAGCAAATCGAAAGCAATTACGGCGCAATAGGCTGCACATATGAAAACGGCATATGGCAGAACATTGCGCTGGACGTGCGCACGGGCGAAGGCATGGACAGCATTATTTGCCACGAAATATGGCACGCGACCGAGAATCATATACTTACCAAGGATTATTCCGCCATACTGCCGGACGAATGGAACGCGCTCAATCCCGAAGGCTTTGAATACTACTGGGACGCAACGCTTGTAAACAACGCGCATGAATGGACGCTGTACAGCGGAAACATAGCTAATATATACTTTGTGGACAGCTATGCATGCGTGGACGAAAAAGAGGACCGCGCCCGCATAATGGAATACTTCATGACGCATGACGACGAAGCGGAGCTGCTTATACAATCGCCGGCGATACGCAAAAAGCTGGAGCTTATGTGCCGCGCCATACGCAGCACGTTCGACACATCGTCGTGGGAAAACGTGCGCTGGGAAAGGCTTTTGTGAGCCATAAAGGGGAACGGAGGACGTATGAGGACTATTCTTATAATAGACGACATTGCCATAGGCAACATGGAGCAGGAGGTGCTTGAGCGGGCGGGATACATCACGCGGCGTGCTTATTCCGGCACGGAGGCGCTGCTTGTGCTCAAAACCATGCGCCCTGACCTTATATTACTCGATCTTATGCTGCCCGGCCTTTCGGGGAGGAGATATCAAGCCATATATTGGATGAACTTTCGCGCCTTTCCACGCATTACGGCTTTATTGATTCCGGCCGCATGGTGAAGGAGATGAGCGCGGGGGAGCTGGAAGCGCGCTGCCGCAAGAGCGTGCGCATAGAAGTATCCGATACCAAGGCCATTGCCCGCGTGCTGGACAAAATGGGCGTTGAATACAGCATAGCAAGCGACACCGCATCGTATGCATTGCGGCGGGGGCGATTCAGATAGATAAGGCGGCGCGGGAACTTATACACCTGCGCGATGAAATAGCGGCAGAGAAAGACGGTATACCGCCGAAAACGCTCATTGTGCTGTGTGCGCTTACAAACGCGGCATACCAACGACCGGACGGCGTATATGTTGTGCCGATAACGGCATTGAAGGATTAGCATTTATAATTAATCAGCCCCACCTGTCTTTTGCGGACGGGCGGGGCTGTTTTTTTAATCGGGATTTAGACTTTCATCACAGCACAAAGTGCAGGAAGCGCATTGCATCGAGCCAATCGGTGCACTCGAACTCTATCGTGCGGGAGCCGGTTTGCTTTGCGCCGGGGTAGAAGCCGCCTTCGTAGGCCTTGAAATGCTCCTTGAAGTTTATTTCAAGGTGATATTTGTCGCTCATGGGGAACATGCAGTCCTCTTTCTTCTTGGTGGCGATGGTGGCGGAAACGGTTTCGCGGATGCGGCGGACGGCTACGTCAGGATGCAGCGTAAGCGCGCCCGCGCCGGTGCCTTCGTTTATGGGAACGGTGGCAATGTTCGGGTTCATTTCGTTCATCCATTCGCACAGCCCGCGGTCGCCGCATACGCAGTATACGGGCACGCCGAGGGAGCTTGCGATGAGGGAATTGAGCATAAGCTCAGGCGCAAGCATGCCGTTCACCTTAACGAAGTTGTTCTGGGTATTCATGGTGTGGGAAAGCGGATTGCCCGGCATCTGCGCGGCGCTGTGGTATCCGGTGAAAACCACGCCGTCAAACGTTTCGTCAAGGCCGAACATCATGGAATACGGATGGCGTGCCCAGCCGCGATATACGCGGGTGTATTCAGGCAGCTTCGCGGGGTTCAGATTGCGTGCGCTGTCATGCGCATCCTTAACCACTATTTCTTCCACGCCCGCGTCATGCGCGCCTTCGCAGGCGGCGGCGACCTCGCGGGTCATTTGGTTGGCAAAATAGTCATAATCATGCGGAACGGAGCGCTCTGTCTCGTTCCAGTTAACTATGCCCGCGGTACCTTCTATATCCGCGCTGATAAACAGTTTTTTCATCGGTGTTTCTCCTTAACGTTTTATTATAAAATGCGTGGTTTTGCGCCGCAGGGGCTTAAAAACCATATTTATCAAGAAATTCGTTGACCACGGCGTAATACTTTTCGCGGTCCGTGCTTATGCTGCGCACATGACCCGCGCCGGGGCAGATGTAAAGCGCCTTTTTGCCGCGCTTAGCGTCATAAAGCCTTAGCGTATTATCATACGGTATCAGCCTATCCGCCGTGCCGTGTATGAACAGCACCGGGAGCTCAGGCGCACCGTTTACGCGTTTGAGTTCATCAAGCGGCGATACATCGGAATATCCAAAGCCCGCCCGCGCGCGCAGTATCCACTCCGCAGGGCCTTCAAACGGCCACGAGGGCAAATGCTTCATGGAGCCAACGTTATATATGAGCTGATCGTGCAGAGTGGCAAACGGGCAGTCCGCAACCACAAAGTCCGGCGGATTTTCCCCAAGGCCGCACAAAAGCACCGTTGCGCCGCCCATGGAATCCCCATGTACGCCAACGGTACACGGCTTTTCGGGATAGCCTTTATCGCGGCGGGCAAGGGCAACAAGCGCGGCCAGATCGTGCCGTTCAAGGTAGCCCATTGTGCAGTATTTGCCTTCGGACGTGCCGCTGTTGCGCTGATGATAAAGCAGAACGTCATAGCCGCGCTGCATATATATTCGGGCGTATTTCAATTCCGATTCGCGCCGCACCCAAAAACCGTGCGCCAGTATGCACACCTTATCGGTAGGCTCAGCCGCCCTGTACCAGCAGTAATCCAGCCGCACGCCGTCGCGCGCGATAATGCTGCCCTCCTCATCGGGAAGCATTGCGGCCATTTCGCCCGGGGCAAAGTTGCCGCGCTCTATTTCAAGCTGCTCAACCTCTTCAAGCGAAGAACGCTCGGGCGTGATGACAAGCTTCACAAGTATCCACGATACCGTGAATATGAAGGCGGCCGCAATAAGGGCTGTTATAAGCAATATCCATAACCACATCTGCGCCGCCTCCTTTCTAGCGAAATTGCTTTATTAGTCCTCGTTTATGTACACTCTGGGTACGCGGTTGGTAACAAGGCAGGTGAGTTCATAGTTTATCGTGCCAACCTTCTGCGCGGCATCTTCCCATGAAATGGAGTTGCCGCCGATGAGGGTCACTTCATCGCCGCGCTTGACCTTATCCTTATCCGCAAGCACCATGCACATATCCATGCATATGCGCCCCGCCTGCGGATAACGCACGCCGTTTATGGTAACGGTGGTGTTGTTGGAAAGGCGGCGGGGGTAACCATCCGCATAGCCTGCCAATACAACGGCTGTGGTGAAAGGCTTGTCCCCCTTGAAGGTGCGGCCGTAGCTCACAGTCGCGCCGGCGGGAAAATCGCGCACCTGGGAAACGTGGCTCTTAAGCGTCATAACGGGCTTGAGCGGGCCGTACTGGGGCATGCTGTCAGGATACATGCCGTAAAGTATAACGCCCTCGCGCACCATGTCTATCTGCGTTTCGGGATGATAGAGTATGCCGGCGGAGTTGCTGGTGTGGCAGGTTTCGGGCCTTAGACCCTTTTCGGTAAGGTAGTTCATAACGGTTTTGTAGTTTTCAAGCTGCCATGCCGTGAATTCGTCCTGATCGGGAGTATCGGCAACGCAGAAGTGCGTGTACATGCCCGTTACCTTAACGTTTGAAAGCTTGCTCATGCGCTCGGCAGCTTCGGCGGCCTTCATGGCGGCGTCGTGCCCCTGCGCAAAAAGGCCGGCGCGGCTCATGCCGGTATCAAGCTTTATGTGGCCCTTAACGGTAACGTTTGCGGCCTTTGCGGCCTCGTTCAGCTCAAGGGCGTGGCTCTCGTCCACAAGGGTTTGGGTGATGTCGTTATCGGCAAGCACCTTTGCGTATTCGTGGGAAGTATAGCCCAGTATGAGTATGGTCTTTGTTATGCCGCCCTGACGGAGCTCCAGCGCTTCGCTCAGGCAGGCCACCGCGAATGCATCCGCGCCGCACTTTTCAAGATAGCGCCCGCAGCGCACGGCGCCATGACCGTAAGCATCGGCCTTTATAACACACATTACCTTTTTGCCCGTGGCGCGCGCGATTTCATAATTGTGCTTCAGCGCGGCCATGTCTATTTCCGCCCATGTGCGGGCGGTGGGGGAAAGCAGTTCGTTCATTTTACGCCTCCGATAAATTGGGCTTTTGCCCTTGACCTGTACAGTTTATTCCATTGCCCTGCCCGTGTCAACCGATGGAGCAGGTATTGTTCACGATTTGTTAATGCATAAAATGGATTTTTTGTGTTATCATTGCCATATATGGCTATGGAATCGCCTGTGCTTTTGCGGTATGCTTTAATTAAGGGATAACTGAAGCAAAAATATTAAAAAAACCATTGACCGGAGCCTTGGGGGATAGCTTATTCTATGCATGGAGGTGAGCGCAATGCTTATAAATGAAGTATGCAGGGAATGCAACCTGACCAAAAAGGCGGTTGAGTATTACACCGAACAAGGCTTAATCCGTCCGGATATAACAGAGAACGGATATAGACGGTTCTCGGATGCGGATGTTTTGAAGCTCAGAAGAATTGCCGTTTTGCGCGGGCTCGGTTTTTCCGTGCCGGAAATACGCACAAGTCTTGATGACGATAGCCGCGCGGCAATTTACGATATTCTAAACAGGAAGGAGCTTGAAATCGTTGAGCTGCAAACAAAGCTTGCATTGATAAAGCAGCTTGCAAACGGCGGCGATTGGGAGCGTATTGAAAGGCAGATAGAAGCACTCCAAGGCAAGAAATCCATATTAAGCCGCATACTTGATAAGTTTCCGGGCTTCTATGGTAAATTCGCCTGTCTGCATTTTGCTCCGTTTTTGGGCGAAGCAATTGCAACGGAAGAACAGCGGGATGCGTTTGAAACGATTATACGTTATTTAGATGGCATTACGATGACCATTCCCGATGATGTGCGGGAATATATTGATGAGGCTACAAGAAATACCGACGCCGCCGTGCCGCAAAATGCGTCCGCAGCGCTTGCGGCAGCTATGGCAGACCCGGAGCGGTATATCCGCGACAACAGGGAGATGCTCGATCGATATAGAGCGGTTGCGGAATCGGAGGAATACAAGGCATCTCCCGCTTATCGCCTGCAGGAATGCTTGAAGCGGCTTCAAAGGGAAAGCGGCTACAACGATGTTTTTATTCCCGCAATGCAAAGGCTTAGCCCCGCTTACGGCGAATACTGCAAAGCCCTGCAGGCGGCAAACGGGGTTTTCCAGCGGCATTTTCAACAGGAGTGATATTAAATGAAAAGAACGGAAGATGAGAACCCAAAGCAACGACGATACGAGCAAGGAGGAAGCCATGCGCAAAAAGTAAAAAGGGCGCTATGCCTTATACCGATATTGCTCATAGCCGCGCTTGCTATAACCTATGCGGCAATTAGGCATAACGCGCGGAGCCCGCAGGAGCTAATAAAGTCCAAATGGGGGATAGAGCTTCCCCAAAGCTGCGTGCAGGTATATAGCGCAATAGGCGACATCGGCATTGACGGGCGCGGCCCCAAATACAGGGTGTTTGAATGCGGCGACAGCGGGGATATGAAGAAGCTGCTCCAATGGCGGAGCATTAGCGTTAAAACATACGATAATGCCAACGTTTATCCGGTTCTGCACGGCCTTGAAACGGATGAAAGGGAAATTGACGGCGAATATCTTATACCCTTGGGCGAGTACATGTGCTTTAGGCAAACAAAAGGCGAATCGGGCATAGTGCTGCTGTACAGCGAGAAACAAGCACGATTGTATGTACTTGAGTTATATCTATAAAAATATTAAAGAAGCGGCTTATGCCGCTTCTTTAACGTTACAGCCTTATTCGTGCCTGTTGCCGTCGCGCCGGCACAGCAGCGCAATGCCCCATATGCCCGCAAGACCGACCAGCGTGTATATGATGCGCGCCACTACCGAAGCGCTGCTGCCGCATATGGCCGCAACCAAATCGAACTGGAATATGCCGACCAGGCCCCAGTTTATCGCGCCGATTATCATGAGTATCAATGATAACGTATCCATAAAAACACTCCTTCTTCTTTATTTTCTGCCGTTAGCTTTTGCATAAAGCGGCGGGTATATTTAAGTAAAAGCGTTCCATGGAAAATTTCGGGCAAAAATTACTTTTTCTTCTTTTCCGGGAAAAGCTGAAGCGTGAACTTGGAAAAATCCACGCCCTCCATAAAGTCGCTTGGCAAAAACGCCGTGTGGCGGAATGTGTTCAATTCGTTCAGGTGCTTTTTCAGCAGTACCGGCCGCGAAAGGTCAAGCTCGTGGCAAATATCGCCAAGCACCGCGTTCCATTCGTCTTCGCTGTGCGCCGCGGGGAAATCCATAACCACTTCTTTTATTATTTTGTCCATGTCCCGCGTTGCGGCCCATATTCTCATAGCCTTAATCTCCTAACGTGTTTTCAAGCATTTTTACGTGCGAAAGAAAGTCCCCGTCCAAAAAGCGCCTTGCCCGTGCGGGGCAGGCCTTTATGCAGGCCTGGCACTTTATGCATATGCCCGCCGTGCTGTCAGGTTCGTCCGCAGCAATGCTGCCCATGGGGCAAACGGAGGCGCATATGCCGCAGCGCGTGCAGCGGGAGGCGTCCGTTACGGGCTTAGCCTTCAAAAAATGCGCGCTCGTGCCGTTCTCCTTCAGCGGGGTGTAATACGGCGCAAGCGGCGTATCCGCGTCAAACGGCAGGGGAGATACCATATCAGACGCTATGCGCCACGCGATATCCACGCCGAATGAAGCAAGCTGCGCCAAGTCCGCCGCGTTCGGCCTGCCATGCGCAATTTTAGCGGAAAACGCATGCTCGCACACTATGTTGCGCGCGGCAATGGGCACAAAGCCGTTTTGCGACGCAATGAGCAGCAGCTCGCGCGCCGCATCTCCCGCGCTGCGCTTGCCGTAGGTACACAGGGCGATAAGCCTTGTGCTGCCGCCGCCGTGAAGGCAGTGCGCTATGTCCGGCGCAATTTTGTTCGGCAGCCTGCCCGCGTATACGGGCATGGCTATGACCACCGTGTCGGCGTTATCAAAGCAATATTGTTCGCTGCGTGCGGCGGGCGGGGTAAGGTCTATATCCTCAATGTCCGCGTTAAGCTCCCTTTTCAGCGCATATGCAACGGAGCGCGCGGCAAGCCTGCTGCTTCCCGTGGGGCTGAAGTATACGGAATATATTTTGCGCTGGGTATGGCTCACTTGGCCTCGGCAAGTACCTGCTTCAGGTTGCGGGCAAGCTGATCGGAACAGGAGGTGCTCCTTTCGCCGCAATGTATGCCGTCAAGCCGCTGTATAACTTCCTCGACCGTCATGCCCTCCGCCAGCGCGCCGAGCGCTTTAAGATTGCCGTTGCAGCCGCCAAGATAATGAATGTTGTGCACGCGGCCGTTTTCAATATCCAGCTCTATCTTTCTGGAGCATACTCCCTGGGGATAAAAAGTGTAATGCATTATTCTCTCTCCTTGGTTTATTATAAAATTATTTTGTCCATCTTCCGCTCGCGCCGCAGGGCAGCACAAGCCCTTGACCGCCGCGCGTTATGGGCAGGCCGACCTCGCCCGCCTCAATATTGCCGCGCCCCATGGCGACCTTGAGCGCGTTTGAAAGCACCGTTGGCGCAAGGCCGGTGGTATACGAATTGATAAGGAAGAACAGCGCCTCGTCATCCATAAGCTTTACGCATTCGGCAAGCAGGGGGTAAAGCCCTTCCTCTATTTTCCACATTTCGCCGTTAGGCCCGCGGCCGTAGCTGGGCGGGTCCATAAGTATGCCGTGGTATGTTCTGCCGCGGCGCTGCTCGCGCAGCACGAACTTCATAACGTCGTCCACTATGAAGCGCACGGGCCTATCGCTGAGGCCGCTTTGGTTAAGGTTATCCTTTGCCCAGGCAACCATGCCCTTCGCCGCGTCCACATGAACCACCTCCGCGCCCGCGCTTGCCAGCGCGCACGTTGCGCCGCCGGTATATGCAAAAAGGTTCAGCACGCGGGGCTTTTCGCCGCTTTTAAGCTTTGCGTTCCTTATTATGTCCTGCATCCATGCCCAGTTAACCGCCTGTTCGGGGAAAAGGCCGGTGTGCTTAAAGCCCGTGGGCCGCACAAGGAAGGTAAGCTCACGCCAGCGTATCGTCCAGGATTCGGCAAGGGAGGCATTGTATTCCCAATGTCCGCCGCCGGAGGAGGAGCGGATATAGTGCGCGTCCGGCTTGGCATTGCCGCGGCCCATGGGCCAAACGGCCTGCGGATCGGGCCTAAGCAGCGTAACGTCGCCCCAGCGTTCCAGCTTTTCGCCGCCGCCCGCGTCAATTATTTCATAATCAAGCCAACTGTCGGCAAGATACATATTGTTACCTCCTCAGCAGCCGGGCATCATGCCCAGCAGGAAATTGGATTTATAGAAGAATTTGGCAGTTATGGAGCTGTTCACTATGTCCGTAATGAACTTGAACTTGCCCTGAAGCACTATGAGCACAAGCGGCAGCAGCATGAAAAGCAGAAATACCGCCAGTATGCCGCGCACAAGCCCGAGCCCGCCGGCTATGGCCCTATCCGCCATCCTTAGCTGCGGCAGCGTCCATGCGTAATCGATACCGTTTATTATAAACGCAAGCACTATGCGCATCAATGCAAAAAGCACAAGAAACACCAATATGTTTATGAACAGCGATACTATGGTTTGGTTAAAATAATCGCCAAGCGTAACTATTCCGCTGTCCGCAAACTGCTCCTTGGCAATGTTGTCCGCAATGTTCTTGGCAACGGGATAGGGAAGATCCGCATTGGAAAAAACATCGTTGAGCGTATCGGTGCTTATTTCGTTGATATTCGTTTTTGAAAGCTCAACGTTGCCCACATATTCGCTGCCTTCGGTATAATAAAGCATTGTGTTGAAAAGCTTTTCGTTGGAACGGATGGCGTTGGAGCCGACGGGCAGCAGCACTATTGCCACCAGCCACGCCAGTATATATGCGCCTATGGACAAAAGCGTGGGCAGAAAGCCACGGTATATGCCATGCAGCACGAACAGCACCAGCACCGCCAGCACCGCAATATCCAATAGATTCACTTCGTCTCCCTCCTTTTTGCCATTGATATGGCGTAAGTTTATGTTATTTAAGCTTTATAAGCCTAAGCGAGCCATCCGCGCTTTCGCACAGCGCTTCCGTTTCGCTAAGCTTGGTCGCTCCCACGCAGGCAAAATCAAGCGCGTATGTTCTGCTCAGTTTGCCCGCGGCGGTATAGATATACATATCGGTATTCGAGAACGCCACCATTTTGCCATTGCACGCCATTACGGTATGCACTCCTTCGCTAAGCTGCACCGTGCGCGCTGCGGCGCTGCTCTGCGCGGCCTCGTCAACGCTATATAGCTTCACTTCGTTCATTGCGCCTTCCCCGCGGGGAACGAACAGGAACAGCGGCCGCGTAAGCGCGGTTGAATAATCGCAAAGCTTATAGCCGTATGTCAGCAGCCGCCAGCTTTCGCCGCTTATGCCCGCATCGCAGCGGATAAGCTGCTCCGTGCCGGAAATGAATATGCTGCTTTTTGTGAAAACCACCCTGTCCACAAGCTGAGAGCTTATGCTTATAACGCCGGACATTGTGGCAACGCTTTCGCCGCCCTGCGCGGCGTAGCTGTATGTGGTCAGCGTTGTTACGGGCGTATCGGCGGAGGTTGAAAGCGTGAGCAGCCACATAAGGTCGCCCTCGGAAGAATCATAAAAGCCGCAGTCGGTTATAATGTCGTCCTTCTGCTCGATAACGTCAACCAACTCACCGCTTTTGTTATACACGAGCACAGCGCCCATGCCCGCGGAATCTATCCTGAGCACGGCAATGTGATTTGCCGCGCAGCGCAGGGACATTATCTGCCCGCCTACGTCTATAAAATCATCCGCGCCTATTATCTGCACCGCGTTTACGGAATAAAGCGCCGCCGTGCCGCCGCCTGCGGCTATTGCAACATCGCTCGTGCCAAGGCTCATGCTCGTTGCGCCTTCGGGATTTTTTGTATCGTAACGGATAAGCTTATCCCCGTCGGCATAGTAGAAAATGCCGTTTGAATAAGCATATGGCGCTTCCGAATAAAACGGCAGCGCGCTTTCCGTGCCAAAGGACGCTCGGGAGCTTAAAAACGCCCTAACGCCGAAAAATCCGCCGACTATCAGCGCAATGCCCAGCAGAATTATAAGCAGTCTTTTTATTGTGAACGCCTTATCGGCGCTTTTCAGCCGTCGTCTTGCCATTATTCACCAATCATAAAATCTATCGCCCCGCTGAGCACCCTGAACTCGGCGGGAGTTTCGCCCTTTATTTCGCCGTCGCATTCCATCAGGGAATGGGTAAGGGTTTTTACCTTCACGCTTTTTGCCTTGAAATACAAAAATTCATTCTTATATTTCAAATGCTTGCCCTTCATATATTTGGGCAGAAGATATAAAAAGCGCAGCCGCGATATTTTCTTCAATATGCATATGTCCATCAATCCGTCGCTGTAATCGGCAAGCGGGGCAAGGATTATGCCCCCGGCAAAGCGGGTGCCGTTGCAGGCAGAAAGCAGCGTTACCGTTACGTTAAATGTTTCGCCGCTGTCGGTAACTATTTCGGCCTCCGTGCGGGAAAGATAGATGAGCGCTTGCAGTATGCCCAGCATATACGGAAGCATCCCGTTCAGTCTGCGCTTATATTTTTCGGTATAGCGCACCACGTCAACGTCAAAGCCGAAACCGGCCACGTTTATGAAAAAGCCGTCCCCGGCCATTCCGGCGTCTATCAGGCGGCTTTTGCCGCCCGTGAGCACGTTCACAAGCCCTTCGTCATCCTCCGGCAGGCCTATGCCGCGCGCAAAGTCGTTGCCCGTGCCGAACGGCAGCACGCCAAGCTTTATGCCGGTATAGTCCTTAACAACGCTTGCCACTTCGTTAAGCGTTCCGTCCCCGCCAACGGCCACAAGGCGCGTTTCGCCCGCATCTATGGCGGCCTTGGCAAGCTTCACGGCGTGGCCGGGATATTCGCTGAAGCAGAAGCCGTATTCTACGCCCCGCTTTTCAAGTATCCCGCGCACGAGCGAGAAACGGCGCATGCCCTCGCCTGAACCCGAAACCGGATTAACAATGAAATAAAGCCTATCCATGTAAGACTCCTTATTTTGCGTCAGCAGGCAGCAGCACCTTCAGCGCCCCCGGCAGCGCGCGGAAAACGGCGGGCGTGGTCATGTCCACCTCACCGTCAAGCTGGAGCGAGCAGGCCTCGGGGCAGCTTACCTTCAATTCGGCGGTGCGTATATGGTGCACGATGTCCTTATGCTCTATGTGCTTGCCCTTTATGAACTTCGGCAGCAGGCATATGAATTTGAGTATGCTCACCCGTTCAACATAGCAAATGTCAAGCATACCGTCGAACGGATCCGCCATTGGCACGGCGCGCATGCCGCCGCCGATGTATTGCCCGTTGCCCACGCTCATTATTATTGAATCGCACTTTTCGGTAACGCCGTCATGTTCTATTGTGAGCGGCATTGTTTTAAGGTGCGAAAGCGTATCCATTATGCCGAGAATATACGGGAACATGCCGTTGTACTTAGCCTTGTATTTTTCGGTTGCTTTCAGCACGGCCACATCGAACCCAAGCCCCGCCACGTTTA
>UMFE01001695.1_pt1 | contig 11757 bp, 9 predicted proteins | sample 1964911 | NCBI WGS metagenome assembly UMFE01 (sample SAMEA4836036, study PRJEB28245) | human gut metagenome | biome: gut microbiome; material: fecal sample | place: Denmark | collected 2008
ACAACTGAAAAAATATAACCTTACCGAAGGCGCGGCGTTGAAACTTCAAGAGATTTTACGTCTTCCTTCGCCGCCCGCTCGTATGGAGTGTTTTGACATTTCGCATTTCAGCGGGACGGACGTCGTGGCGAGCATGACGGTGTTTCAGAATGGGGAGCCGAAAAAAAGCGCGTATCGCCGTTTCAAGGTGAAAGTCCAGCAGAACAACGACTTTGAAAGCATGCACGAAACGTTGCTTCGCCGCCTTTCGAAAATCGGAAATTCCGAGGACGAAAGTTTCAACGCACACCCGGATCTTATCGTTATCGACGGCGGAAAAGGTCAACTTTCACGCGCGCAGGACGCAATGAGGGAAGCGGGGGTTTACGTCAATATGATTTCCCTTGCCGAAAGCGACGAAATAATATATTTTCCCGATAAGTCGGAAGGGCTTTATTTGTCGCGCCGTTCGCCCGCGCTTGCGCTTTTGATGAGACTCCGCGACGAGGCGCATCGTTTTGCGGTGGATTACGCGACGCGCCTGCACACAAACCGCTTAAAGGTGTCGAGCCTGAAAGACATCGAAGGTATCGGCGACAAAAAAACGGATATTTTATACAATCATTTCAAAACCATTGACAGAATCAAAGCCGCTTCCGTCGATACGCTTGCGTCCGTCAAGGGCATTTCGAGAGCCGACGCGGAAAAAATCCGCGCATTCTTCGACGGCAAAAATCAAAAATAATTTTTAAGCCTAAAAATCGTTGTTGAAATCGTAAGGATAATATATAATAGTATTTACTTAATTTGAGGTAATGCTTATGAAATATAAGTTTATCGCTTGCGACTACGACGACACGTTGCTTCCGAAAAGCGGCGTGATAAGCGATTTCACGAAAGACACGATACGCGAATATATCGCCCGCGGCGGCAGGTTCGCGATTTGCACGGGAAGAATGTTCAGAAGTATCGTAAAAATCGCGCGGGAATTCGGTCTGCACGGCGAAATCATCAGTTATCAGGGCTCTTTAATCAAAAATATCGACACCGAAGAAACCCTGCTTGTCAACGATATCGACAAAGACCTTGCCGTTGATTACGTGGAATTTATGAAAAAACAAAACGTGTTTCCGCAAGTGTACGTCGGGGACAATCTTTGCGTCGAAAAGGAAAATCCGTACAGCGTGGATTACGCGCGGTTTTGCGGGGTGCCGCTTAACGTCGTCGGGGATTTCAAAGATTTTTTCAAAACGACGGACGCGCCCGTGAACAAGGTGTATTGCAGCATGGATTCGTCGATAACGGAGCAGGTCAGAAACGCCGCGATCAAGGAATTCGGCGACAGGCTTTTAATCAACAGCAGTAAGCCGTACAACGTCGAAGCGGTCGACGCGCACGCGTCCAAAGGGAAAGCGGTCGATTTTCTTGCAAACAAATACGGCATAAGCCTTTCAGACACGATGACTTTCGGCGACAATCTGAACGATTTGCAAATGATCGAAGTCGCGGGGATGGGCGTTGCGGTCGGAAACGCTGTTGACACACTGAAAAACGCGGCTGATTATATCGCGGAAAACTGCGAGGACGACGGCGTCGCGAAAACCATAAGGAAGTTTTGCTTTTAGGAGATAATTATGAAAATCAAAGTCAATACCGGAATCGAAGAAACAAGCGGCGAAATTATCGCTCTTCGCGATTTCGCAAACCTTCTTAAACTGAAAATCATTTATATGAATACCGCGCGGCAAATCACGTTGCAAACGGTGAGCGTCAACCGTCCGGGGCTTATTCTTTCGGGCTTTGACGACTATTTCGCAAGAAGCCGCGTGCAGGTGCTCGGCAACGCCGAAATGTACTATCTTTATCAGATGACCGACGAAAACCGCCGTGCAGCGCTGAAAAAACTGTTCAAAACGGAAGTCCCGTGCATCATAATTTCAAGGGGGCTCGAACCGTGCAAGGATATGCTTGACCTTGCGAAAGAGTACGATACGCCGGTTTTGCAATCGAACGCGATAACGTCGGAAGTCGTCAACGATATCATCAATTTCCTGAACGATTTTCTTGCGCCGAAAACCAGAATACACGGAACTCTCCTGGACATCGACGGCATCGGGGTGTTGCTTACGGGCATCAGCGGCGTCGGTAAAAGCGAAACCGCGCTCGAACTCATTCACAGGGGACATATGCTCGTCGCGGACGACGCTGTCGAACTGAAAGTCATAAAGGACACGATACAAGGCTCCTCGCCCGACAAGATTCAGGACTTTATCGAACTTCGCGGCGTCGGATTTATCAACGTCAGGAACATGTACGGCGTTGCGGGCATTTTAAGAAAAACCAACGTTGACCTTGTTATCGAACTTGTCGAATACGAAAAATCGCATGATTACGAAAGAAGCGACGCGCCGATGCGAACCTATAACGTGCTTGGCGTCGAAATTCCGAAACTTATCGTCCCTGTCATTATGGGCAGAAACCTTGCGATTATCGTCGAAGTCGCGGCAAAGAATTTCCGCTTGAAGCAAATGGGCTACGACGCCAACGAAGAACTTATCGAAAGAATGAACAGGGATTAACCTTTTTCGTCCGTTTTCATAAAATGGTAAAATGGACGGGATCAAGGTAATCGAAAACGCCGACGGGAAGAATTATTCGTCATTTTTAAGCGGCGGGAAAATCAAAAAACTGTATCTGCCCGAAAACGAAAACGAAGTCGTAAGGGCGGTTGAATATCTGACTGAAAAGAACGAGAAGTTTTTTATTCTCGGCAACGGCACGAACACGCTGATATCCGACGACGGCGTAGGAAGCGTAATTTGTCTAAAACGCGTGAAGGGCATCGAAGTCCGAGGCGAAGAAGTTGTCGGGCGTTGCGGCGAAACGATGAAAAGTCTGTATCGCGCGGCGGAGAGAAACGGGCTTTCGGGGCTTGAAGAACTTTCGGGAATCCCGGGGACGCTCGGCGGCGCGTTAACGATGAACGCAGGGGCGTTCGGTACGGAAATCGGGGATTATGTCACCGAAATAACCGTTTTACACGGCGGAATCGTGCAAAAAATCCAAAAATCCGACCTGTGGTTTTCATATCGGGACAGCGTAGTGAAAAAGAAAGGCTACGTCGTTCTGTCGGCAACACTAAGGTTGAAAAGGAAAGAAAAAAACCTTATCGCGGCGCGCGCGAAAGATTGCGAAACAATACGGCGGGCGGCGCAACCCGACAGTCCGTCGCTTGGAAGCACTTTCAAAAAACACGACCTTGTGAGCGCGGCGTATTATATCGACGCACTGAATCTTAAAGGGTTTTCGGAAGGCGGCGCGAAGGTGTCCGAAAAACACGCCGGGTTTATAATAAACTCGGGCGGAGCGACAAGCCGCGACTACAAAATACTGTCGGACGCGATTTCGGACAAGGTAAGATGCGCGTTTGGCATAAGTCTTGAAAGAGAAATCGAAATAATAGGAAACATATGAAATTTTACGGCGACTATCACACACATTCGGTTTACAGCGACGGACGGGCGAAAATATCCGACGCCGCGCTTTACGCCGGGAAAATCGGGCTGAAAGAACTTGCAATCACCGACCACGGGTTTGCAAACGTAACGCTGTCGCTGACGGAAAAGAAGTTTGAAAAAGAAATAATCGACGTAAAAAAGGTAAGGGAAAACCTTGAAAACGTCAATTTGTTGCTTGGCGTGGAGGCGGATATCGTCGACACGAAGGGCAATCTTGACGTGACGGACAAGCACCTTATGAATATGGATATTCTTGTCGCGGGGTTTCATCGGTTCATCAGAAGTACGTCGGTCAAGGATTATTTTTCATACGTCCTTTTCAACGGGTTTATCACCGACGTTTTCGGCACGACCGCAAAGAAAAAAGCGGCGGCGACCGACGCGTTTATCGCGGCAATCGAAAACAGTCCCGTCGATATTTTGTCGCACGTCGGCAACCACGCGATCGTCGACGTAAAGGAAGTGTGCAAAACCGCGGCAAGGTGCGGCACGCTTATCGAAATCAATATGAAACATCTGCCGCTTGTCGAAAGGCTGTTGCCCGAAATGCTTGATACCGACTGCAACTTTATCGTGAACAGCGACGCCCACAAGTTAAGCGCAATCGGCAATTTTAACAGGGCGGAAGAAATAATAAAAAAATACGACGTGCCAAATACCCGCGTCGTAAACCTTGACAAAAAACCCGAGTTCACAAGACTTGCCGACTGGAAGAAAAAACATGGAAAAACTGAACTTTAACAGATACGCAAAAAACGAGTTACTGACGACGGAATTTGAAAACAAATGTTGCGCGACGGCATGGCTATCCGCCGCGATAAAAGCAATCGGCAGTTTAAGAATACTGAAAAACAAAACCGAGCTCGTTTTCGAGTCGCAGGACTACGAATATATAAAATCGACGGCAATCGCCGTCAAAACGACGTACAACGCGGAAATCGACGTTGACGTTACGAACGTGAACACGGGGCTTCAAAAGGGCAAACTGTACGTTATGAAAGTGCCGCCCGCAATCACGCACGATATGTTGTACGACGCCGGCATTATCAGAAAAACGAAAGACGGCTATGACTTTGTCGAAGGTATCGACAACAAGGTCGTGATGAACGAGTGCTGTGCAAAGACGTATCTGAAATCGTTGTTCGTGGCGACGGGCTCTGCAAACGTGCCCGAAAAACTTATCGGCGAAGACGCTGATATCGAGTCGTCGGGAAGCGGGTATTATCTTGAATTTGCGCTTTCGGACGAAACATATGCTTTATCAGTCAAAAAACTGCTGTTAAGTTTCGATATTGTCGCAAAAACGGTGGAACGAGGCAATAAGTTTATCGTGTACGTCAAGGAAAGCGAAGTCATTTCAAACTTTTTTGCGCTGCTCGGCGCGTCCGAAACGGTGCTTTATATGCAGGACGTAATGATTGAAAGGCTTGTCAACAACAACGTCAACAGAAAGAGCAACTGCTCCGTCGCGAATATGGATAAGACGGCAATCGCCAGCACGAAACAACTTATTGCGATTGAAAATATCGAAAAGAATTTCGGCGTGAAAAGGCTGAGCGAAGAGTTGCGATCTCTTATCGCGCTGCGAAAAGAATACCCCGAGGCAACGCTTGATTTCTTTGCCGAAAAACTCGGCGTGAGCAAAAGTTGCATCAACCACAGATTCAGAAAAATAATCTCGATTGCGGAAGAACTTTCTGCCGCAAACGACGCGGAGAACGAAAATGAGTAAAGAATTCGTCCATCTTCATTTGCATACCGAATACAGCCTGCTTGACGGCGCGGCGAGAATCTCGGGCGAAGGGAAAAAATCCCCCCTTGCCGAAGCGTTGAAAGCAAAAGGAATGACTGCCTGCGCGATTACCGATCACGGCAATATGTACGGCGTTTATTCCTTCATCGAGGCGATGAAAAAAGCGGGCATAAAGCCCATTATCGGCAGCGAGTTTTACACGGTCAGGGATATTAAAAACTGCGATCCGACCGAAAAACGCCATCACCTTATTCTGATTGCGAAAAACAAAACGGGATACGACAATCTTATGAAACTTTCGTCGATATCGTTCAAGGACGGTTTTTATTATCGTCCGCGTATCGACATGAACGTTTTAAGGCAGTATTCCGAAGGAATAATTTGTTTGTCCGCCTGCGTGCAGGGCGAAGTGCCCCGTCTGATTATCGAGGACAATTACGAAGGCGCGAAAAGGTCGGCGCTGGAATTCAAAGAAATCTTCGGCGACGATTATTATATCGAGCTTCAAGACCACGGCATTGCGGAAGAAAAGAAAGCGTTGCCCGAACTCGTAAGGCTTGCAAGGGAAATCGGCGTGAAAGTCGTCGCGACAAACGACGTCCACTACATTGAAAAGAACGACGCCGACATGCAGGACGTGCTGATGTGCATCAGTATGAAAAAGCAGCTGACCGACTCCGACCGCATAAGGCTTGAACCCGAGGAATTTTACCTTAAATCGTACGACGAAATGCACGACAAGTTTTCGTGGATCGAGGAAGCGCTTGACAACACCGTCGAAATCGCGAATAAAATCGAATTCGTTCCGGCAACGGCGGCGCCTGCCGGGCATTACGAAATCCCTGAGTTTGCAACCCCCGCAAAATACGATTATCTTCCCAAGGAAAACAACCAAAGAGAAGCGGCATATCTTCGCGACCTTGCGGAAGAAGGCATTGCGAAACGATATAAAGTCGTCACGGACGAAGTCAGGGAAAGGCTGGAATACGAGCTTGGCGTCATCATCAAGATGGGCTTTGCGGGATATTACCTTATCGTGTGGGATTTTGTGAATTACAGCAAAACTCACGGTATTCCCGTCGGCCCCGGGCGCGGAAGCGGCGTCGGAAGTATCGTCGCGTACGCAATCGGCATCACAAACGTCGATCCCTTGAAATACGACCTGTTCTTTGAAAGGTTCTTAAACCCGGAAAGGGTGTCGATGCCCGACTTCGATATCGACTTCTGCACGGTCAACAGGGAGCGTACGATCCAGTACGTTCAGGAAAAGTACGGCAAAGACCACGTCGCGCAGATTATAACTTACGGCACGTTGTCCGCACGCGCGGTTATTAAGGACGTCGCGCGCGTTTACAGCATCCCTTACGCTGACGCCGACAAATGGGCAAAGGCGATAAACGACGTCGTACATATTTCGCTGTCGCAGGCTCTCGGTCGTGGGCCTTACAAGGACGACGAAGAAAAGGCGAAAATGCTTTCGCCAGATTTCATCAAATATTACGAAGAAGACGTCACCGCAAAAACGATAATAGATATGTCGTTGCGCCTTGAAAATATGCCCAGACAAACGGGTATGCACGCGGCGGGCGTTCTGATTTGTCCGCGCCCCGTGTGGGATTTCGTACCTTTGCAAAGGAGCGGCGAATATATCACGACTCAGTTCGACAAAAAGCAGGTCGAGGCGATGGGGCTTCTGAAAATGGACTTTCTGGGGCTCAACACCCTTACCGATATCGAAGCCGCGCTTGATTTTGTGGAAGAAACCACGGGGGAACGGCCGGATCTCGGCAAGTTGTCTTTTGACGATCCGAACGTTTATAAACTCATCTCCGACGGCGAAACGAAAGCGGTTTTCCAGCTTGAACAGGAAGGTATGAAAAAGTTTATGATGCAACTTCAACCCAACTGTCTGGAAGAAATTATCGCAGGCGTGGCGCTTTATCGACCGGGTCCGATGCAGTTTATCCCGAACTATATCGATTGCAAATTCCACCCCGAACACATTCATTATCTGCATCCGATGCTTGAAAACTCCCTGAAAGTTACGTACGGCTGTATCGTGTATCAGGAGCAGGTCATGAACATCGCAAGGGAAGTTGCGGGCTACTCGTTCGGAAAAGCCGACGAACTTCGCCGCGCAATGGGCAAAAAGGACGCCGCGAAAATGGCGGCGAACAAAGACATTTTCATCAACGGCAAAAAGGACGAAGAAGGCAACGTTATTATCGAAGGCGCAGTGGCGCGCGGTATGCCGAAAGAGATCGCGTCGGAACTTTTTGAACAAATCACGAAGTTTGCCGCGTACGCATTCAACAAGTCGCACGCAACGGCGTATTCGGTCATTACTTATCAGACGGCGTGGCTGAAAAGATATTATCCGCTGTGCTTCCTTGCCGCCGTTCTGAACAACCGTATCACGAACGCGGACGAGGTCAAAAACTACGTAAATTACCTTAACACAATCAACATAAAAGTCCTTCAACCCGACATCAATAAGTCCAAAACAAAGTTCAGTATCGAGGGCGAAAACCTGCGCTTCGGGCTTATGGCAATCAAGAACGTGGGCGAGGCGGCGGTTGACGCGATTATTGCCGAAAGAAACGCAAACGGGGACTTTACCGACCTTGAAGACCTGTTAAACCGCGTAAGCGGCGTAAACATCAACAAGCGTATGATTGAAAGTATGATCAAAGGCGGCGTGTTCGATTGCTTTGGGAAAACCCGCGCGACGCTTATGGCAAGTTACGAACAGATTATGGATACCATCGCCCGCGACAAGAAAAACTCGGAAGGCGGACAAATGTCTTTGTTCGACGCGCTTATCGACGACGACTTTGTGAAATTCAAGTATCCCGATATCCCCGAATATACCGAAATCAACAAACTTATGCTGGAAAAGGAAGTCCTTGGAATGTACGTCACGGGACACCCCTTAAACTCGTACAGGCAGGAACTTTCAAAGTTCGGTTTCAACACGTCGATGCTTGTCGTCGAAGCGGACGAAGCAAGCGACGATGACGACGATCAGGGATACCAGAAAACGGCGTACGACAAAAGCTTTGACGGGAAACGCATAAAGCTCGGCGGCATTATAAACAGCGTCGAAAGGAAGTTTACAAAGCGTGGCGACAGCATGGGCGTCGGCGTCGTGGAAGACTTATACGGACAAATTCAATACGTTTTGTACAGCCGCTCGTTTGAACAATACCGCGATATGCTGAAAGAAAACGCAATCGTCGTAATGGAAGGCACGCTTGTCGTGCGCGACGACGAAATGCCGAAAATCAACGTGTTTGCGGTGCATCCGCTTGAAAAACAGGAAGTCGTCGAGGTCAAACCCGTCGCGACTTACGAAGGGAAAACTTTGAGGCTCACCGTACACGGCGCGAAAAACGAGATAATGTCGCTTGTCAAAGAGGCAAGAAACATCATATCGTCCAACAAAGGGCGCAGCAGAGTTTTCTTCGTGTTCGACTGGGGCACTGCCGAAACACCCGAAAAGGCGGAAATCGGCGACGCATTGCTTGCCGACCTTAAAACCGTTTTGGGGCGCGCGAACGTCGAAGTTACCGAATAAACAAAAATTGACGAATGTAAGGTTTTGGCAAAGCTTTGGGAAAAGCGGTTGACAAAACATATTGTATATTTTACCATAGTGTAGTATGTTTGGAGAACATTTATTATGACGGATTATAAGGAATACGAAGACGTCGCGACAGAAGATTACATCGTCGTGAAAGCATTGTCCGAAGGCGTTCAGGTCATCGGGCTCACAAGGGGCGGCGAAACGCGCTCGCACCACACCGAAATGCTTGACGCGGGCGAAGTTCTCGTGGCGCAGTTTACGACAAAAACGTCTGCAATCAAAATAAGGGGCGACGCCGAAATACTGACGAAACACGGCGCTGTCCGAAGCAATAAGAAATAACATTTTTACGGAGAAATAACAATGGCAAAAAACATCGACAAAATCGCCATTCTTACGAGTGGCGGCGACAGCATGGGCATGAACGCCGCAATCAGAGCGGCTGTTCGTTATGCGCTTGGCAAAGGCGTGAAAGTCTATGGCGTAAGACACGGCTATATCGGTCTTATCGAAAACGATATTTACGAACTTGACTATAAAAGCGTTTCGAATATCATTCAGAAGGGCGGCACAATGCTTCGCACCGGTCGCTCGGATGAATTCAAAGACCCCGAAGTCCTTAAAAAAGGCGTCAAAAACCTTACCGACAGGGGAATAAACAACCTTATCGTCATCGGCGGCGACGGCTCGTTCCGCGGTATGTGCGATATCGAACGTTACACCGACGTACACTGCATCGGTATCCCCGGCACGATCGACAACGACCTTGCTTACACCGACTACACGATCGGTTTCGACACCGCTTGCAACACCGTCATCGACGCGATTATGAAACTTCGCGACACGGCGGCTTCGCACGGTCGTATCATGGTGCTTGAAGTCATGGGCAGAAACTGCGGTGACATCGCTCTTTATTCTGCAATCGCGGGCGGCGCGGAATACGTCATCGTTCCCGAAGCGCCCGTTGACATCGACGAAATCGCAAGAAGCGCCAAAGAAGGCATCGATAAACACGACAAATCATCGACAATCATCGTCCTTGCGGAAGGCAAAAAGGAAGTCAAGGACGAACTTATCAAAAAAGTCGCCGAAGCAACCGGTCGCACGACCAATCAGGTTGTTCTGAGTTACCTGCAACGCGGCGGTACGCCCACAATGGCTGACCGTGTGCTTGCTTCCCGTCTTGCAGTCCGCGCCGTCGACCTTGCTCTTGAAGACAAAAACGCAAGGGTTCTCGGCGTGAAAGGCAACGAAGTTATCGACGTCGACGTTGTTGAAGCGCTCAAAATGAAGAAGAAGTTTGATACGAAGCTGTACGATATCGGTCGCCTTGTCAGCAAGTAAAACGTCATAATTTTGCGATATTCTGCTTTTTCGGCGGAACTTGAAAATTCGTGTACGCCAAAGTACACTGGAATTTTCAAAACCCGCCGAGAAAATCACAATCTCATCAAAATTCTGACGTTTTATGAGAAATAATCAAACAAATTCTCGCCTTTTACAGGTGAGTGAAAAACGGCAGAGTATCCTGCCGTTTCTTATTTTCTTGTAACTTCATCGAAAAGGATCCCCGCGGGATACTGTGTAACCGTGGGGCTAATTGTTGGCAAAAAATAACCCGTCGGTTGACGGGTGTTTTTTTAGTCTTTATCTGGAATGTATTCTATTATGTCAGATACGTTACAATTGAGAATTTTGCACAAATCATTAATTTTTGTGGTGCTTATTCCTTTTTCATGGCGAAGTCTGTCAATTGTTGCGCTACTTATCCCATATTTTTCAATGAGCGTGTAAGTTGATTCGCTCTTTTCTTTTAACGTCTTCCAAAATGGTGCATATGTTATCATATTTACATTTTAAAATGTAGTCTACATATTGACAATAGTCATAATTGTGACTATAATAATGTTAAGAATCAAAAAGGAGGCGTAGATTATGTTATTACTGATATGTGTATTGCTTATATTGTTCGGTGCTGGTGTTATGGGCTTATATTTTGGTTTAATAAAAGCAACGGGAGGTAGTATAGGGGATGATGTAGTTGGCGCTATTTTTATCATTGCTATGGGATTAGGGCTTATTACGTATGGTATCAAAAAAATATTTGATTATTTTGATGAAAAAAGTAAAAAAGATAGAATTAAGGAAAAAGCTAAGCAGTGCGGTTGTCTTTTTGATAAGGGATACTCTATTGCTGATTTTTCGCGTTTCGATGGTTTAAATTTTGAGAAAGTTTGCGATGACGGTTTGATTTTCTTTGATTCCAAGCAAAAAAAGGTAGGTTTCTTGAATTGTGATAGTTTTTATATTTATGATGTTGCGCAATTGCAAGAAGCATATGTTTCGAATGAAAACAAAGTTGAATATGATGCTGAACACGGAAGGGCAATGTCAGATGCTGTAAAAGATTATTTCATGGGGGTAAGAAGAATATTTGTTGGAGATGGCGGATATGGCAAGAATTATGTTAGGGCAACTGTTTATTTAACTCTAATGTTTAATGATCATAGATATAAGTTCAGTATGTATAATAAAAAACTTATTTCCAAAAGCGATGTATCGGATTTTGTCGATGCTATGGAAAAGATGTGTGCGCGATGTGCGTTGTTTTTAAATGAAATAACAGGAAAAGAACATCCAATTGATACGGATCATATATCTTTAACAATTTAATGACCAGTGAGATTTCGAAAACTGCCACTATATGAACAGTAGATAGCTACGAAAAGGTGATTAATCACAAATATAATTGTATTATTATCGTTGAAAAACTCAATTTAAATTTTCATTAACGTATTTAAAAATAAAGAATCGATGTTTTAATTATAACCCGCAATTATTAAAAGAGCAAGAGTGTCCTAATGACAGTATAGTTATTTTTAAAATGTTACCCTTCCGGGAGATTGCCACAGCACCGCAAA
>UMFE01019764.1_pt1 | contig 11691 bp, 9 predicted proteins | sample 1964911 | NCBI WGS metagenome assembly UMFE01 (sample SAMEA4836036, study PRJEB28245) | human gut metagenome | biome: gut microbiome; material: fecal sample | place: Denmark | collected 2008
TTGAGGCATGTCGCAAGCACGACGTGCGTTACCACCACGTAAGCACCGACGAAGTGTACGGCGACCTTGCATTGGACGATCCTGCCCGTTTTACTGAGGAAACGCCTTACAAGCCCAGCTCTCCGTATAGCTCCACTAAAGCTGCTAGTGACATGTTGGTGCGTGCGTGGACGCGAACCTATGGTCTGCGTACTACCATATCCAACTGCTCTAACAACTACGGCCCCTTCCAGCATGTGGAGAAGTTCATTCCTCGCCAAATCACCAACATTCTGTGCGGCATCAAGCCAAAGCTGTATGGCGATGGCCTGAACGTGCGCGACTGGATCCATACCGAGGATCACTCTTCCGCCGTATGGACTATCTTGACTAAGGGCCGCTACGGCGAGACATACCTTATCGGCGCCGACGGCGAAAAGAACAATATTGACGTTCTGCATGCCATCCTCGAGGGTATGGGCAAGGCCGCCGACAATTTTGATTGGGTACGCGACCGTCCCGGTCACGACCGCCGCTACGCCATCGATTCTACGAAGCTGCGTACGGAGCTGGGCTGGGAGCCAAAGCACACCGACTTCGCCGAGGGCCTCAAGGCTACCATCGAGTGGTACCGAGACAACGAGCAGTGGTGGCGACCTGCCAAGGAACCTACCGAGGCAAAGTACAAGGCGCAGGGCCAGTAGGGAGTTGGAAATGTCTTTTGAGTTCGAGAAGCCGTTGAGGGTAGAACACACGAATATCCCTGGCATGCTGGTGTTCGACCTGGCCGTGCACGGCGATTCCCGTGGATGGTTCAAAGAAAATTGGCAGCGTGCGAAGCAGGTTGGTCTGGGTCTGCCCGACTTGGGGCCTGTGCAGAATAATATCTCCTTCAATGCTGAACGCGGCGTAACGCGTGGCATCCACGCTGAGCCTTGGGACAAGTATATTTCCGTGGCCACCGGCAGCGTGTTTGGCGCTTGGGTTGATTTGCGTCCCGGGAAGAGCTTTGGCCAGGTGTATACCTGCACCATCGATCCCTCGAAAGCCATTTATGTGCCTCGTGGTGTGGGCAATTCCTTCCAGGCGCTGGAAGATGGCACGGCATACACCTATCTGGTGAACGCCCATTGGTCCGCCGACCTGAAGAAGACCTATACGTTTGTGAACTTGGCAGATTCCGATCTGAACATCGAGTGGCCTATTCCGCTTGAGCAGTGCGAGCTCTCCGATGCCGATAAAGCCCACCCTATGCTGAAGGACGCGTTGCCCATGACGCCCAAGCGCACGCTGGTCACCGGCTGCAATGGCCAGTTGGGCCGCGCGGTGCGCGCGTTGGCCGAAGAGCGAGGTTTGGCCGAATGGTTCGACTATTGCGACATCGACACGTTCGACCTTTCCGACCCTGCGGCTTACCAGGGCATTGACTGGAGCCTGTACGGATCTGTTATTAACTGCGGGGCGTATACCGCTGTTGACAAAGCGGAAACGCCCGAAGGCCGCGTAATTTGCTGGAAGGCTAACGCAACCGGCCCTGCGCTTATGGCGCGCGTTTGTGCAGAACATGGCATCACACTGGTTCATGTGTCGTCCGACTATGTGTTCGACGGCACTTGCGAACTCCATCCCGAAGACGAGCCTTTTGCCCCGATGGGCGTATACGGTCAGTCGAAGGCCGCAGGCGATCTTGCCGTTGGCGGGTGCCCTAAGCACTACATTGCTCGTTCTAGCTGGGTGATTGGGGATGGCCATAACTTCGTGAAGACGATGATGGGTCTTTCGAACCGCGTTGCTGCCGGCGAGATTCCGCAGGTTACGGTAGTGGACGACCAGGTGGGCCGCCTTTCCTTCACGGGCGATATGGCCGAGGGCATCTTCTGGCTGCTGGGCTACCGTGAGGGCGATATGGAGCCCAGCGAACCTGCACCGTACGGCACCTACAACCTTACCGGTTCGGGTGAGCCCAAGAGCTGGGCACAGGTTGCAAAGCGTGTGTTCGATCTTGTTAACGGGAACGCCGATAAAGTGGTGCCTGTTACTACGGCTGATTACTGGGCCAGCGTCGCGGGTCCTGTATCTCCTCGCCCTGAGCATTCGGCGATGGATCTGTCCAAGATCCGAGCAGCTGGCTTCAATCCGCCCGATTGGGAGCGGAGGCTAGTAGAGTATGTGGGTAGAGAAAGTATTGCGTAATAATTTTTTCCCAGGTGTTGCAACTGGGCATTTTAGCTAAAAATTGTTCCTTGTTGTTCGTTTGAACGCTGGACTGGTTTGACGTCTCTGCTCTTCCTGTGGTTTAATTGCTGGTTATTTAGGGGATATTGTGTGGACTGAATTTTTCTTTTCTGCGGCGGTGCTAATTGTATTTTTGTTTTTGCCAGGAGCTTTGATTGTCTATTCAATTAAACGGTCCTTTATCGCAAGCGTTGGGTTTGCTCCTATAATTGGTGTTTTCTTTTATTCGGTCGCTGCGGTTGTATACTCAGTCTTCAATATTTCCTGCTCATGGCTCTCTTTATTTCTTCCCTATTTAGCCATCTCTATTATTGCTAGCATGCTCGCAAGGCGCTTCAGGGAAAACAGTGTTCGGACAATTACTCCTAAAGATGAGCTTCTGCTGATTGCGGCCTATGCTGTTGTCGGAATTGTTGTGTTGGGATTCTTCTTCGTGAGGAACCTTGATGGTGCTGACTCCTTCTTCCAGGCATCCGATAATGGATTTCATTTATCGGTAGTTCGTACGTTTGTCGATAGTGGGACTTATTCTTCTTTTCGGGCGGGATATGGAGAGGGAATAGCGTCCCCCTTTGCTTCGGATTCGTCTTTTTATCCAGCAGCATGGCATTGTTTGGTTGCGATGGCTGTAACTGCTACGGCAGCACCTATTACAGTCGCAGTTAACGCTCTGAATTTTGTTTCTTCGGCTTTGATCTTTCCTTTGGCTGTGTGTTTTGCGATGCATCGCTTGTTTGGAAAAGAGAAAAAGCTTCTTTATGCCGGTACACTATTAGCACTATCGGTAGCACCTTTTCCTTGGGGGTTCTTGACGTTTGGGCCGCTGTATCCGAATTTGTTATCAATGTCTATGTTCCCTGCAGCACTCATAGCATCGCTTCGGTTTGTTTCATTAGGAATCAAGGTGAAAGAACGTTTACTCCGTTTTGGCGTGGTTTTGCTGTGTACCGTTGCCCTTCTTTTTTCTCAGCCAAATAGCATTTTTGCCGAACTTATTTTTGTAATTCCTTATTTTGTTTGTGAGTGTTTTTTCGCGGCTCGTTCAAAAGAGGGCCATGCAGGATGGAAGTCCCTTTCCGTCCTTTTGTTGCTAGCGTTTGCAGTAGTTGTCGTTTGGCTTGGGCTATATAGCCTCCCTGTTTCAATGATGAGAAACACAGTTGAGTTTAACTGGCCCGCGACGGTCGGAAAATGGCAGGCGATAGTCGACTGTGCCTTGCTTTCGTTTAACGCTGGTGCTGCCCAACCTTGGCTTGCTGTGCTGGTTTTCGTCGGTGGTTTAAGGGCTTTGTCGTCTCGGAGAACTGCTTGGCTGGCTTTTTCATATATTGTTTCGTGCCTCATCTATATCTCTTCTGTATCGACCGAGGGGCTGATAAAGCATGTTCTTTCGGGGTTTTGGTACACCGATCCTTATAGGCTTGCAGCTATTGCCTCAGTTGCATCTATTCCCCTGGCGTTACTCGGCCTTAAATGGGCTTTTGCTGTCCTGGATACGATTGCCGAAAAATACAAAGGCAATCGCCAAATTGCAGTTGGGAGTAAGCTAAGCAGTGGCACGCTTATTGTGCTTTTCGTACTGTGTTTATATGGGCCGAATTTTGTATTTGAAGGTTGCGGAAATGTCGTGACTGCATTTGGCAACATCTCCCAAAAAATTGAGCGTCAAAACAATGCCTATGCAGACAATGTTTTGACGCACGATGAAAAAGAGTTCGCCAAGGAGGCTTTACAAAAGGTGCCTGAAGATGAGTTGATCCTGAATGAGCCAAATGACGGGAGCGAATTCCTGTATGCCTTGTACGATGCAAAGAACCTTTTTTATAGGCAGTTTGCGCTCCCATCGACGGGAGAATCGACCGATAGCGTGCTAGTTCGTCAGTCTCTTGATGAGGTTGCGTCTAATCCTGAAGTTGCTAAAGCTGTGAGACAAATCGGCGCAAAATATGTTCTCCTCCTTGACCAAGGAGGAGATCCCTCAAAGCGCATTTCCTTCTGGTCGTATTACCCCGATCAATGGCAGGGTTTTAATCGCATAACTGATGAGACGCCTGGTTTTGAGATAGTGATGGCTGATGGAGATATGAGACTCTACAAGATAATTCAATAGTGCATGTTTTATCGATCGAAAAAATCAATTTTGCTATTGCGTTAAATCAGAGAAGGATACGAATGTCTCAAGAGAAATACAGAGAGTGCGATCTTCCGAAAGTTTCAGTAATTGTACCCGTATACAATGTTGCTCCATATCTGGAAGAGTGTCTTTCATCGCTTGCTCGTCAGTCGCTGCATCGAATTGAGATAATATGTATCGATGATGGATCTACTGATGATTCTCCGGCTATTTTGTCGAGCTACTCCGAATCGGACGATCGTTTCAGAATCATTCGCCAGGTGAACTCTGGTGTTTCTGCCGCAAGGAACAAAGGGCTGTCCATTGCAGTAGGAGATTATGTCCTATTTGTCGATTCAGATGATTATATTCGTGAAGACGCTTGCGAGAAACTTCTTGCATTTTCTCAGGAGAATGATCTTGATATCGTCGTGTTTGGTGGTAAGACCTTTCCTACTGTTCAATGGGCCGATGACAGCTTTGCCCAAAATGATGTGATATATGCTAAGAATGCGATTCGCGCGTTGTTTGATGAGCCTGGTTCGCGACCTTTAATGTGCAATAAGATGTTCCGTAGGAACTTTCTTGAAGCCAATCACTGCATGCTTGATTCGACCCTTAAACTGGGAGAGGACCATGCATTTCAGTTTGATGTATTTCCGTATGCGAAAAAAATCGGCTACTTGAAGGACAGGCTTTATTTTTACAGGACAAGGGATGCTTCGGCTGTAAATGCGTCTATAGAAGACTATTTCGGTCGAATAATGAAGCATGTGCTTGTTGTTGAATCGGTGTTTTCCTCCTGGAAGGAAAAAGGGCTTTTCTCCAAGTATGAAAGTGATTTGTGCATTTGGTCCACGAACTTTCTTTATCAAGATGCGCAATATCTCTACCCAGGTGAACTTGGTCGGTTTTCTCAAAAATATTATGAGTTAATTAGCTCTTATCATCTTGAGGGGACGCTAGCGCGAATTCCCGATTATGTTAGAGAAAAGGCAATATGGATGCTTGGGTCCGACCGCGGAAAAACAGTAGAAGGCGTCGAAGATGCTCTTGATCTAATAGTTCTGGTGAATAGTGATCCCTCTGATCTACGGGGGCTTGTTGATTCTTTGATGCATTCTCCTGACAGGGGGTTTTCGTTAAAGTTGGTTTGTCAGGAGGGCAACAGCATCGGAAGCGCTTTCCCTGTTCCTATTGATGGGGAGCAAGTCTGCTTGTATCCATCGGTGGAAGCTGCTCTCGAGTCCTGCCAGTCGCTTTATGTTAGCTTCGTTTCTCCGGCTTGCCGATATACGAAAGGCTTTCTCGGTAAGGTTCTCGATTCAATAAATGTTTATTCTGAGCCTGGTCCTTCTGCTTCATTGGGTCTTCCAGATGTGATTTCGTTTGCAGATGAGGACGGGCTGCTGGGCGTTTCAGACTTACTGTCTGTCTCTAAGCCATCGACTGAATGCGCATTGGCTGATAGATACCTTATTGAACCGGCATCGCTTCAGGGAGGCTGGTATTTGGCGGCTTCTCCTGTTCCTTGGAATAAGCTGTTTTTGAGAGATAAATTCGTTTCCTTCTACCAGGCAAATAAAGAGGGGAAACGGAACCTTCCGCTTCAGGCGTGTATATTTGGATTTCAGGTGCAATGCAACTCGATTCTTCATCTTTTTGACTTTGACGCACTAGCGGTTGATAGTTCTTCATTCAGGACAGATATTTCAAAGGTCGATTTTGTGGGAAGAGGCCTTGGTCTTGGCAATTGGATGGGTATTTGCGAAAAAGATGCGTTGCAGATGGCTTTATCCTTTTGTGCGATCAATTTGGATCTAAGCATTTCTTGCGCTAACTTCTGCGAACTGTTCGATGCAATTTCGGGTTTACTTAAAGAGTTTGAAGAGCAGAGACCCCAGGCTATTGATGAATTGCGGTCCACTTGTCTTGACAGAAGGGTTCTGCTTTTGATGTCAGGGGAAAGCTCGGAAGAATACCGCAAAGAAAGAATGATGTCTTTGCTGTCTTCTCTTCAGGCCCGTGGCAAGAAAGACTCCGATTTGCTGGAGGCGCAGCGCTGTTCGATTGCCGAGTTAAACGAAAGGCTAAATGCCCTGAATTCTTCTGTTAGCTTTAGGGTCGGTCGTAAACTTACGGCTGTTCCGCGTAAAATTGCATCAGTCTTCAAATTACGATAACGAGGTTCCTATGTTCATCAACAAGCGATTTGACCAAGACCGTCCCTATGTTTCAGTTGTTGTTCCTGTTTACAATGTGCAGGAATTCCTTCCCGAGTGTCTTGATAGCCTTGTTTCTCAGTCTCTGAAAAACATCGAGATCATTTGTGTGAACGATGGGTCAACAGACGACTCTCTGTCTATTTTGTGCAGCTATGAAGAGAAAGACCCGAGGGTGAAGGTCCTCACTAAAGAGAATCGTGGCTATGGGCATACGATGAATCTTGGTTTCTCTGCAGCTAAAGGTGAATATATCGGTATATGCGAGTCAGATGATTTTGCTGATAAGCATATGTACGAAGATATGTATCGTTTTGCTAAAAAGAAAAAGCTCGATTTACTAAAGGCGAACTATTACGAGCATTCTGAAACAGGAGACGCCCTTCAGCGTCCCTTTGACGAATTCAGGTATCGAGAGGTTTTTGATCCCAGGATTTATCAAGGGCCTTTAACCGCATTGCCTGTTATTTGGTCTGCGCTTTATAAAAGAGATTTGATAGTGAGCAACGGGATACGCTTTAATGAAACTCCCGGTGCGTCATATCAGGACACATCCTTTGTTCATCAGGTTTGGATGGCTGCAAGACGTGTTGCCATCCTTGAAAAGGGCTATTTGCACTACCGTGTTGACAATGCAAATTCATCCGTTAAATCTTCCGCGAAGGTTTTTGCGGTTTGCGATGAATACGCATTGAGCGAATCATTCATGAGAAGAGATCCAGAGCGAGTGGCTGCTTTTGCTCCTATTCTTAATCTGCTTAAGCTAGGGACATACCGCTGGAATTTCAACAGAATTACCGATGAGAGTCGTCCTGCTTTTGTTAAGAAGATGTCCGAAGAGTTCTCTCGAGCAGAGAAGGAAGGGTCTTTGGATCGGACAATGTTTTGCGATCGAGATTGGGAGCAGGTCAGGCTTTTGATCGATGATCCGGATAAGTTCGTTGAGACGTATTCGGATGGGATGTAGCTGCTGGATGCATGCTTTGAGGCGAGCTTACTTGGTGTATGGCCGAGTTAAATATGTCTTACGGTTTAGCTAGCGGGATAAGACTGGATTTGTTTACGTTAGGGCTCTTGCTAGTTCGCCTGCAAATAAATCCTCGAGCAAGAATTAGGAGGAAACTCATGTATATCTTTTGGGATAACTCAAATATCCATTTTGCTGGCTTAAATCACGTTTTTCCTATGAAAGAGCCAGGATTGGATAAGAGGCTGTATCGGACGTATTTCAAAGGTTTGCTCGATTTGGTTGCCAATGGAAGAACAGTCGATAAGATTTATTTTGCAGGGAGCGAGCCTCCTAAGGAAGACAAGCTTTGGGAGGCGGCAAAAAGGTTGGGCGCAACGGTTCAGGTCATGCCACGATGCGCGACAGGCAGAGAGGAAGACACTGTCGATCATTTGCTAGAGCTTGAGATCTTGCGACTTGGATACGACAGCAAACCTGATACCCTTGCTCTGTTGACGGGGGATGGCGCAGGCTGGAGCGAGGGAAGGGGTTTTCTATCTGATTCAAGGAGGCTGGTAGAAAAAGGCTGGGATCTTGAAGTCTACTCTTGGGACGCTGCCTGTAATTCAGAGTTGAAAAACTACGCATTGAGAAAAGGGAAATATATTCCGCTTGAGAGCTACTACGAATGCGTTACCTTTATCTCGAATGGACGGAAAGCAAAATTGCTTTCCGAGTAGATCGGTTAAACCATGTCTGATTTTTGCATGAAAAGCTAAGCTTGGTAAGGACGCTGTAACCTCGTTAATGAGGTTACAGCGGTTGCATCGGTAATGAGTGGACCGCAGTGGCGTATAAAGTCGTTGGATATCGGGTGTGGTTGACGGATCGAATGCTCTTGTTCAGGTTCCCTTGTGTGGATGGCGTCCCTCTTCAAGGGAAAGCTTCATTTGGATTTCGCATAAGAATAGATAGACAGACGAGCTTCTACGTCTTGAATTACTGCAGTACTTTAAAAAAGTCAGAAAAGGAGGAGGCGTGGGATTTAAACCCTGGGTCACATTCCACTCTGTATCAGCTGTTTTTCGAGTCAGGCGCCTCCGGTATGACCCATTACCTCCGACTTTTTGCCAAATAGCTTCATAAGAACCTCCTTTAATGGATGACAGTCAAAGTGCGGAACACTGATGTCTAATGATAGATTTATATCCGCAAATAAGTCCAATCCAAAAGAAATATTTGCCCCTATGAAAACAGTCAACACAATGAGTAGCAGATTGATGTCTTCACTTTAATTGATTGACAGCATATGTGTCAAAGATGGATGCGCAAGATAAATCGGACGCTGAATCAAAAGCAGGAGGAATGTGGGCAATTTCTCGGACTGTCTACGAAGCACGGTACGGGTTTTTGTGCTCGTTTGGGTTGCCCATCGCAGTTTTTAGTTGCTGTGCAGAGTTGATATTGATTGCGCCAATATCAAACGTAACATTCCAGGTGTGGGTTTCTACTTTGGTTTAGAGGTTTTATTGCTATCGTTTTTGAGGTTTCAGCTTTGCATAGCTCAAGACCTTGAGCTATGGTCGCTTTTTTCTTGGCGCGACCTGGTTGTAGGTAGTCGCAATAATATTTGATGGTGCGAAATTAGCATTTGATGCATTCACTGTTGTTATGTCTCTTGGCATACCATTTATCAAATAGCGCTTGGGTTGACAAGTAGTTGAACCTTGCACTTCCCCTTTTTCAATCTATTGAGAGAACAATAATTTGGAAAACTATAGATAGGAGAAAGCAGAGAGCCACAGTTGCCAGTGCGTTTAATAACATTAATCCTAAACCTGCGAATCCGACTTTTACCCCAGTTTCATTTGGCATTTTCCTGAACGCAATTCCTCCATGCCGTTTATTTACTTCAAAGAAGGTGATAGAAGAAAATGTAAAGGATAGGGTGTTTGAGACAATGGCAGATGCTGTGCAGTCATCTCTGAAAAGGAGTTGCATGGTTAAACCTGCAATAAGGACGAGGAGATCAAGCGAGAGCTGCTCTTTGAATTCTCCGATTTGTTCTCCTGTAACTAAATACGCAATCAATATGGCAAACGAAATTGCAACCGCCGTTGCAAGGACTGAGAGGAATGCGATTGATAGGATATTAAGTTCAATTGCCATCCTTTGGTCCTTTCTTCGATATTGCGTAGAAGATTGCGATGTTTAAATATGATGTATTGCATTTGTTGGGGCGATCCTGCAGATTGACTTTGTGGATTCAGCTTTTAACGCAATTCAGAATACTATTCAGTGAATTCAATTGAAGCCATCAGTGTGAACTGCGTAGATCATCAGTTTCGATGTTTAGTCACGCAACAATGTGTTGTATTTATCAGGCACGATTAGACAATTAGTCTTGCAAATAGTCCAATACGCTTTATTTTGCTTTGTTTGTCAAAGTGGACTACATGACGAATGGTAATTCCTGAATCGTTTTGATCGTGGTGGGGAGTAGTCAGAGCTTTTGGCGGATTGGTTTCAAGATGCATTAATCGATCTTGATGAATATAGGCAGTGTTCAGTAGTGGGCGGTTTTACCAATCAGGCGGTTACCCTCAAAATAGGTCAAGATTATTGAATTGCGCCATTATGACTGCCAAACGATGGCTTTATATAACTAGTGATTTAGAACTAGGACCGTTGGTGGCAAGTGTGAAGTACCGAAATGCAATTAAGTTTTGCGCTTGTGCTTTTGGATGAATCGAAAGGTATTAATTCATCCCTAGACATTACACGAGGAGGCTGTTTTGGATTTATCTTTTATTTTTGACGGAATAGGGTCCACCATTGTTGGAACATTGGTGGGTTGCCTAGTGGGTTACGGGGCAGGCAGGCATTCTGTGCGCCAAAAGCAGAAAGCCGGGGATGAATCTATCCAAATTCAGATAGGTCCAAAGAATGGCAGATAACAATAAACAATGTGCTGGAAACAACTCGACTCAGATTCAGGCTGCCACGTATATAGCTTATGAAGGTATTTCAGAGGAACGTGTTAGGGAGATAGTGGACGGCTATTGCAATGAGGCTGTCGTTCGTTGTTTGTCGGAATCTCGTTACATTGCCGAGCGTCGCATTAGTGAGTTCAAGACGGAACTATTTACGCAATTTGCGTCCAAACCAGAGCTGATTGCATCGCTCAGAGAGCCTTCTTGCGCGACAACATTGCAAAAAGCAGCTACTTCGGCAACGGAAAGCGATGATGGGGATGGGAATAAAATTCTTTCTAGGCTCCTCGTTGAGCGTTTTGAACGTCCGGAGGATAAGCATGTTGCTGTTGGGGTCAATAGGGCTATTGAAGTGGTTGGATCGCTCTCGCGGGATGAGCTCTTGGGTTTGACTCTTTTTTACGCAATACATTATTACACGCCTAATGTTGGGAATGTTTCAGAGGGGCTGGAGTCTCTTAATGAGCTTTTTGCGAAACTCTGCCTTGACGATTTACCGAAGGGAGGGTTATGGATTGACGATCTTGAGATATGTGACGCGTTACGCGTGAATCCGCTCTCAAGCCTTAAACCGTTGGATGAATACTACTTTGAGGTTCTTGATGGGTATACAACTAGAGGCATTGAACTTGGATCAAAAGACGAGGAAGCAGCTGCTGAATTGCTCAAAGGTTCATCTTTGTCGTCGGGCCTCTTGGTCGATCATGAATTGAATCCAGGATATAAGAGGTTAAATGTTCGTTCTCTTGATTTGTCTCAAGATTTGCAAAAGTTCGGCAAGCTTAGTATGCAGCCTTTCTCCGACAAACAAATAGAAGCGTTATTCCAGGTTGCGGAATTGGGCAAAGGCGACGAGTGTAACGATTCGATTAAGGAAAACCTCCGACTTGCTATAGATTCTTTTTCCGATATTTCCAAGGCTAGAGAATGGTGGAGGCAGATTCCCTGCGCTGTTACCATTACAGGGGTTGGTTGTGCTTTGGCTAATGCGAATGCTCGAAGGATTGACCCTTCTCTTCCTGCCCGGGAATGGTAATTGGCATCTTCTTTTAGTTACTCGCTTAAGTTTGAAAAATTCAGGTGTTTTATTAGCGAACATTTTATTGGGAATTTGTTGTTTAGCTGCGTTTGGGAAAGGGCTCGGGTGAGCGAAAGCTAGGTACCGGCAAATAGTTTTGCGCACTTTTAGGTAGCCGCCGG
>UMFE01007499.1_pt1 | contig 11479 bp, 9 predicted proteins | sample 1964911 | NCBI WGS metagenome assembly UMFE01 (sample SAMEA4836036, study PRJEB28245) | human gut metagenome | biome: gut microbiome; material: fecal sample | place: Denmark | collected 2008
ATGCTAGTCAATACGCCAATTTTGGAAGCTTACAATCGTATTGATAAGCATTTTGCCATCTTACAACGATAATAAATCCTTTTGGAATTTTTGAAGAGATAACTCTTTCAGTTTAAGCATATATTTATGAGATTAAATATTATTCTTAGTAATCAAAATATCTTTTAGAATTGAAACTATACGTTGTTCAAAAGCATTTAGTGTAAAAAGATGTTTATATCGTTCTAATCCTTTATTTCCCATTGCAATGCGTAAGGAATTGTCTTTTAATAAAATTTCTATTTTATCAGCCAACTCCTGTGCTGACTTTTTGGGTATAATATATCCCGTTTCATTTGGGATTATAATATCAGCAATTCCTCCTTCATTGGTACTGATACAAGGAAGCCCCTGTTGCATAGCTTCAAGTAACACTAGAGGAAAACATTCATTTGAATAATAAGTCGGAAATATAAACAAATCAGCATTTTTTAGTATTTCTTCTTTCTCTACTCCGTATTTTTTCCCTTTATAGCATATTTGTTCATTTAGTCCTCGTTTTGTAACTTCCAGATTAAAACGTTCTGCATTGATATCAGCTGTTTCTCCTCCCACAAAATCACAGGTAAACTGATATCCCTTATTTTTTAGAATTTTACAAGCATCCAGTATAGTAAAGACTCCCTTGTCAATCAGCAGGTTCGATAAGAATAAAAGTTTAGGAATTGCATTATGTTTTATCGCAGAAGGTTCGGCAGTCAATGCTTCCGGAATCCCATTCGGACAGATAAATACATCTTTACGTGGTACATACTTTTGTACATCCGCATAAAGAGCTTCAGCTAGTAAAATTACTTTCAGTTTCTTGAAGAAAGTACGATACAGCAGATTGTCTATTACCTTATCTTGTTTTAGCAATACCCCTTTATTATGATAATGCACTACCACCTTGCATCCCATCCTTTTCAGCATCTGTATCACGATAAAATCCTTGTAAAAAGCGCCTCCCTTGGCATTTGGAGTTACATATACCAATTCAGGTCGGATACGTTTTACTTCTTTCCGGACTTTACTTAGCAATTGATAAAACTGCGTAAACTTTTGCAATCGTATTTTACCTATATCTGCCAAGTCTTTTGCAGTGGCAAGATTGATGTAGTGGCAATCAAATGTTTCATTCACTACACGACTGTCGTGAATATATTTTCCCATCATGGCTGCTCCATGAACAGGGGGAGGCATATGCATGATAAACAGTACTTTCATCTTATATTTGACGGTTCGTTTTTTCGTTAGTTGGAGGCTTAACACATTTATAGATTCAATTATGAGTATTTCTCAACTATAGACCTACAAAACTCATATTGTTGTTTGCTATCCTCAATCATGTTAGAGATGATCTGCTCGTTATATTGTTTAAATAATGCTTCTTTCTTTTTTATTAGAATCTGATTACGAAGTTCTTCAAACGTTATCTTTTCAGGAAGAATAGCCCAGTTTCCTCCTATTGATTTCAAGAAACTTTTAGTCTTTCCTGGCCCTCTATAGCTAACAAAAGGAGTTTTTACCGTTAATCCCATTAATCCAACATGTAACATTGATGTCATAGTGACATCACAAGAAGCTAATATGCCAAGTAATTGGCGAGGAGATTTATATGTATCAATATAGATATTTTTTGAGGCTTTTGAGGGCACATACTGATAAGTCAATCCTATTTTAGGCATGTGTGTTGTAATAAAATGGAATTCCATATCATCATTCTCTTTTGCATATCTATAAATATCAGCCAACAATTTTTTATCTAAATAACGTCCTTTTTTAAATTGTAAACAGACACGTATTTTGTTTGTTTGCGGTAGTAAATCATATTCGAAATAGTCTGGAGTTCGGAATAACATATCTGCATGATATTTGAAATCCTTTCCGAAAGCAAGTTTCATTTGTTCTACATCACCTGATAAACGAACTGTGCCATTTAAAAAAGATGGTGAGCGGAAAAAGTCTATACGCCAACGAGAATACCAGGTCTTTGGTTTTTTTACTTGACCATCTCCTCCCATTGATATGGCGCAGAACTTCACATTAGGATATTTCTTTGTAGCTATAAATAAATCTTTAAAATCAGCTTCATATTCACGTGCAGCCTTATTAAGAATTCTTTTATACCATTTGAAAGGTGTAAGTAGTGCACCTCCGGCAATAACAACCAAGTTGACATCTTTACATAGTTTATCAACCGTTGAAACAGATTTTAAATTATATAGTTGAGCTAATTCTTCATCTAATTGATAAAGTTTTACATCGTATCCCAATTTTTTAATATAAAGTGCAAATGCTATTGCTTGCATATCATCACCAACATTAGCATAACGTAGTGGTGCCCATATCGCTATTGTTTTATTTGAATTCATAATTTTAATAAGAACTGTTAATATTAGTTTTCTGATAAATTATAAAATACTTCTATAAAGTTTATATTTGGGATACAAGCTTTATTTTTTGTTGTATTTTAAATTTAAGTACAGATTTATTAATTTAGCGTATATACGTACTAATATATTTCTGTACCACATTACACTTCTATATATATCTTTTCGTATACTTATTTCAGAAGGGTATATAAATGTCTTATCTTCAGAATTTTCGAAAAACCATTTGGTTCTGCAATAACGAGGGCAATTGGTTGCATCATCATCAAAACCTTTATTGTCAACTTTACTTATAAAAGGAAATAAAGAAAACTTATCTTGAATAAACTGAGCATAAGTAAATCTAATAGCCCATGACTTATTTCTTCCTTTTTTCCAATCATTTAACATGGAAAAGCAATCACTACCTCCCCATTTATTAAATTTCCATTTGTTTTTTTTACATGCATTCCAATCTGTAAGTTCCCAGTCAACAGAATTCCATCGGTCAGCCCATGTACCCCATCCCCATGAATTACTTCTTACGCAAAAATATGTATTAGCATTATAATTAGCAGGGACTCTGATTTTTGGTCCCCATCCACATATAGAGAATACTTTTTTATTTTCTTGGTAATGTTTTAAGCCTTCATTCATAAAAGAAAGAAAATTAGATGATAGGATTAAATCATCTTCTAAAACAATAGCTTTACCATACTGATTAATGATTTGACCGACTCCTTGTATGATGGAATTTCCTAATCCTTTATTTTGTTCACAAAAAAAATAGTGAACAGATTTAAATCCCTTTATTTCTTTTACATATGATTGAACTGCTTGTACTTTTTCTTTTTCTAAAGGTTTTTCTACACGTGCTCCATCCACGAAAATGTACAATATAGAATCTTTAGCTTCTTCATTTAAGAGTAATGACTTTATTGTTTTTTTTAAAGGTGCTAGCCGATTAAAAGCAAACAGAATAATGGGAGATAGTTTTTTTTCTTCAGTATCCATGATTTTTATTGTTTTTTTAATCTCTTCTAAAAATATCCCGTGTATACACTTTCTCTTTCACATCATCTAGACAGTTGTCATATCGGTTAGCGATGATAGCCTGAGACAGTTTCTTAAACTCATTCAAGTTATTAACCACCTGCGAGCCAAAGAAAGTGCTGCCATCTTCCAATGTCGGTTCATAGATAATCACTGTCGCACCTTTCGCCTTGATACGCTTCATTACTCCTTGAATGGAACTCTGGCGGAAGTTATCACTGTTCGATTTCATAGTCAGACGGTATACACCGATGGTACAAACTTTTTCTTCCGAAGGATTATAATCTCCACGGTTGTAATAATCATAATATCCTGCCATGTGCAGTACACGGTCTGCAATAAAATCCTTACGGGTACGGTTCGATTCTACAATCGCCTCAATCAGATTTTCTGGTACATCCTGATAGTTAGCCAATAGCTGTTTGGTATCTTTCGGCAAGCAATAGCCCCCATAACCGAATGAAGGATTGTTGTAATGCGAGCCGATACGCGGGTCCAGACTGATACCCTGAATAATCGCCTGCGTATTCAAGCCTTTCATTTCTGCATAGGTATCCAATTCGTTAAAGTACGATACACGCAGGGCTAGATAAGTGTTGGCAAACAATTTCACGGCTTCCGCTTCTTTCATTCCCATAAAGAGAGTGTCGATATTCTCTTTCAAAGCCCCTTCCTGCAAGAGAGCTGCAAAAGTATGAGCTGCTTCTTCCAGATGCTCTCCTGCAATGGAAGCAATCGCTTCATTTTCCTTATTCTGTCCTTTGATCACTTTCGGAATACCTACGATGATACGGCTGGGGTAGAGGTTATCATACAGTGCCTTGCTTTCACGCAGGAACTCCGGAGAGAAAAGCAGATTGAACTTCTTTCCAGCAAGGGCAGGAGTATTTGCAAATTTCTCTGCATACTTCACATATAGACTGCGGCAGTAACCCACTGGAATGGTACTCTTAATTACCATAATGGCATCCGGATTTACTTCCAGTACCAAATCAATCACTTCTTCTACATGGCTGGTGTCGAAGTAATTCTTCACCGGATCATAATTGGTAGGAGCTGCAATCACTACAAAGTCTGCATCTTTGTAAGCTGCTTTTCCATCCAATGTAGCGGTAAGATTCAACTCTTTTTCAGCCAGATATTTTTCGATGTATTCATCCTGTATCGGACTGATACGATTGTTTAGTTTCTCTACCTTTTCAGGGATTACATCTACTGCAGTTACCTTATGGTGTTGTGCCAATAAAGTGGCAATAGAGAGACCGACGTAACCGGTTCCAGCTATGGCTATTTTAATATCTTTCATTGTTTGTTTTATAATTTATTAAATGTGGAATTTTATAAAATATCGTATATATCTAAAAAAAACGAAATGATATAATTGTTTAATTCTGTCTTTTATCCAATATATTTTTAATAGATATGTAAAATATATTTTATCTTTTATGAATTTGAATTCATTAAATGTTTTGATACGTCTTTTCCTACTAGAAGTGGAATTTAGTATTTGATGCATCTTTTTCTTAAAGATGTCTTCAGTTAAATTGTTTATATAGTATGAGTAACTTTGCTCATATATAAACTTATATTTTTCATGATTGCTAATTATGTCTATTAACGCATTTACAATGTCGTTACTAGAACCTTGTCTAACAATTAGACCATTTTTCCCATTAGTGATGGCATCAAGACTTCCATGTTTGGCATTTGATATGATAGGGATACATCCACTTCTCATTGCTTCAATTAAGGTAATAGGAAATCCTTCACCTCTAGATGGAAGTAGGAATATATTGGCATCGGATAATATTTGTTTACTATTTTCTCTTGAAACGGAACCTATGTGTTTTAATCTTGAATCATTAGGGAGACAGTCTTCGATATAATTTGTTTTGAATATACCACTATTACCACCGGCAATTTTAGTATTTCCAAGCCAGTAAAATTCAAAATTTAGCTCTGTCTTTAGTAGCTTATTTAAAGCTTTACAGACTATTTCTGCACTTTTTGCATAAGAACATCCTCCTGGGTAAACAATTTTTAATATAGAACGGTTTTGTTTTGTTTTATAAGTTGGAGGAATTGGGGGCATAAAATTGAATACTATATGTATCTTATTTTTATCTTTAATATTAAACTTTTTTTCTATGTATGATTTCCCAAAAGAAGAAAGTGTAATAATTCCATCTGCATAATTACCATTCATGCCTGCGTTCCAAGCTAATTTCCCATTTATAAAATGACTTATATTATATATTTTAATCTCATTAGATAAATATGGAGTAATAAGTGATAGTATTGAAAATGAACTGTTTATTATTATAGATGGTTTTTCTTTTTCGATAAATTTTAAGATTGTTTTTGCATTTGAACTGCTAAAATCCGAAGTATTTATATGTATGATAGGGATAGAATCATAATCGTTTGCTTGGTAGTCATCTCCAGTAATTACTGTAATGTCATATTCTTGTTGGAAAGCATTTACTAAATCATGGGCATACGAAGCCACTCCTCCTCGTCCAGTTTTATAAGATTGGGTAAATAATAAAAGTTTATATTTGTTTTTTAATTGATTCATCTTATTCTGTTGTTTGATATGTAAGAATTTATTGGAATACGGATTTTTATTTATGAATATAGAGTTATTCTTTTATTTATTTCTATATCTGATTATTCTAATTGGATTTCCACCAACTACAGCATAATCTTCTATGTCTTTACAAACAACACTTCCAGCTCCAATAATAACGTGATTTCCTACATGTTTTCCTCCTGTAAATAGCACTTGTCTTCCTATCCATACATCATTACCTATTATTGTTCTTCCAGGTTTTTCTATTTTACCTTGTTGTTGCATTGGTATATCAAGCCTAGATGTGTTGTGAGTATGGTTCGACAGGATGTGACATTTAGGTCCCATCATCACATAATCGCCGATTTTAATATTATTAGGGACATGGCAATCTATTCCTAAATCACTATAATTTCCTAATTCAATATCAAATCCTTTTCCAAAAAATGCATGTCTTTCAATATTGACATGATGCCCACATTTTTTTGCGATTCGTTTAAATATAAATCTACGTAAGTGCCCACTGAATAATCCAATTTTTCCTAATGAATATGTTGCAGGGAGATGATAGGCAAAACCATAGTAAAGAGCTAACCAAAAGTATTTCATTGAAAATAGAGTTAAAGTGAATTTTCTATTGCTACATAATATTTTTCAACTTCATTTGTATTGTCCCAGTTTTTTACTTGAAGTTGTGAGATGATATGGGTTGCAAGTGATTTGTTTGAATTTAGTTTGCAGATGGCATTTGCAACAGCTTGGGGAGTCATTTCACAAATCAGTCCAGTTTCCCCATTTGTAACTACATCCGTTGCTGATGTATAGTTTGTAGTAACAATGAGTTTATTCAGAATTTTAGCTTCATCCAATGCTATAGAACGTCCTTCAAACTTGGAGGTCATAACAATCATATCAGCAATTTGCATATATGGGTAAGGATTGGAACGTAGTCCTACCATTTGAAAGCAATCTTCTAGTGATTCTTTTTGGACTAATGCCTCTAGTTTAGGTCGGTCAAATCCTTCTCCTATTACGTACCATAAAAAATTGATGTTTCTTTTGCGCAGTTCAGCTGCTGTAGCTATTGCTAAAGGATAATTTTTCTGATCCATCAGTCTGCCAATTGATAGTAGTTTTAAGCCATTAAATTCTTCAAATTCTTTTTCTTTGATGGATCCTTTTGCTAATTTTTTTATTAGATTCCCATTTGAAATATTTTCTAATACAATAAATTTAGATTTGATGGAAGGGAAACATTCTTGTAAAGATTGTGCGCCTGATTCAGACATGGTTACTACATAGTCTGCTCGATTAAAATAATCAAAATCATATTGAATATTGTAATGCAATGAAGTATAGACATTATGTATCCAAAGAATTTTACGTTTAGCTTTTACTTTATCCATTATAAAGTAGTTCATTACTCCTTCTACATATCCAATAGCACAGTCGTACTCTTCAGGTAATGAATTTACGTAAGTTTTCCAAGTTTTCCAATGTGATTGTTCTCTGTGTAAATTCTTTAGTTTTTTTGATTGGAGCCTAGAATGAAGACATTTTCCCCATAAGGATAAATCTTGTACAGAAAAGAATTTTTGATCAAATAAGGAGTGGTGAATAGATTGAAATATTTTATCTCCCTCTATAATATTGACAAATTCTGGTACCTGGGAAAGGAACAGCCCATCTTTATTTAACAAGAATAAATCAATTATATATTTATCCTTAGGTATGGTATTGAGAAAGGAAATTAAGCTTTTTTGCGCTCCTCCGGCATACAAGTTATAAATGGCAATAAGTATTTTTTTCATAGTTTTTATAAATATGTTTTTATTTCTTGAATAGCTTCTTGAAAATTCTTTTATTTATGTATTTATCAAACAATATAAACCATATTAAACAAGTAGCTCTGTTTGCTTTCAATAATTCATATTGTTTCATGTATTTCCAAGTATATTCTTGATAACCTTGTGATATGTCTAACTTATTCCACTCATTTTTTTTGCATAATTCTTTAATAAACCTTTGTTTTTCTTTAAAGCTGATATTGTCGGCTGATATTAAATCTGCTAATAGATATCTTATCCTCCCATAAAACTCTATATCTATAAAGTAAGAAGAATCTGTATGATTAGGTATTATGTTGTATAATAGTTTTCTCAAATTTATCGCTGCATTGAATTTGCTTAATTTAAAATTATGTGTCAGACTACATGCATTCAAACAATAAGTATATAGATAGTCAGGGATAAATTTTGTTGATTGTGCATTTTTGAAAAACTCAATTTGGAATGGTAAATCTTCAGATAATACTTCTCGTTCAGAATAAAATCTTAAGTGTAATTTTTCTATCAATTCACGTTTATAAATTCCATGCCAGACAGACATGAATAGGCGTGTCTTGGTATTAAGTTCTGTCTGATGTAAGAATGATAAAGCTAATCGAGACATTTGTTGTGTTGTGAAAACTATAGATGTATCATAATCTCGGATGAGGTTGTATGATTGTTGTGCTGTTTCTTGTTTTAAACCGCAAAAAACTCCATCATATTTTTCTTGTTCAGTAGCATTATACAATAATTCATACATATCTGTATCTACATAATCATCTGAATCAACAAATGCTATATATTCGCCTTGTGCAATGTCTAACCCGCTGTTACGTGCATATCCTAATCCTCCATTAATTTTATGTATTACTTTGATTCGAGAGTCTTTTTGAGCCCATGCATCACATAATGCAGGGCAATTATCTGGCGATCCATCATCCACTAATATAATTTCTATCTCTTTTAGTGTTTGATTCACTAAAGATAGCATACAGCGTTCTAAATATTGCTCCACGTTGTAACATGGTACAATAATAGAAATTTTAGGAAAACTATAAGTTGGCATAGTGTTTGTTTTAATTTTTTATAAAAGCATCCCTGTCTGATAAGTAATCTATTTTTCTGTAGATTTTACCTTCTTTCCATTTTATTAATGGAGGGAGGATGTAATTAAAATGTTCATTTATTTTTTGTGTAATAAGTCTTAACCATTTAAAATTAAACTTTTTGTTTTTTATTTGGTGTGTAAAGTCATGGATTTTAGGATTTCCTAGCTCTAAGTTCTCAAATAATTTTTCCCATTCTTTTATTGTTTCTTTATAACCAAACTTTTCTTTTATTGCATTATATGTCGTAACATTGTTGAAATTGGGAGATTTGAGATTTTTGATGATGTATTTTGCTAAAGATGAATTTTTCGAGTACAAGTTATTACTATTAATCACAGTATCTAAGAAGCCACAGCATTTTTTTGTAACTACGCAACATCCCATCATTTGCATTTCTATTGCTGAAATACCAAATGTTTCAGTTCTTCCAGATGGATTGGGAACACCTACTTTTGTTTGTTTGAGAATATCATTTTTTTCAACTCCCATTTTCCCCATAAAGTGTACATTTTTCATAAGTTCCCCATTTTCCGTGAGGTAGGACATGAATACTTTTTCATAATTAGGCAAAGCTATGTTATACTTGCCCTTTTGTGAATTGACATTATATACATCCGCTGAGCCAATGACATACAGTTCAGCATCGGGAACGTAGCGAGTAACCTTTTTCCATGCTCTTGCTAAAAGATGGAATCCTTTATATGGATATATACTGCCAATATAGGTTACAATATTTTTCCTGTTTTTGCAAGGAATTAAGCTATTGATTTCTTCTTGAGAAGGTATTATGTTTCCATTATATATATAGTCTATTTTGGTAAATGCTTTATGATCTCGATATAGTTCAGCTTGCTCTCTTCCTACCATAATTATAGATTTGAAAGATTGGTGCTTGGCATAAAAGTCCAATCTTTTAGTCGATAAAAAATTATGACACCAAGCTATTAAATTGATTCCTAAAGGAATGTCTTGGAAACATTTATCGGTTATCCAATGTGGCTGCTCTTTAAATATAAAATATTTGATTTCATATTTTTTGCAAAGGTGAATACACTGTTTGAAATCTTTTTCACAGATAATTTCTATTTCTTTAGGGAATATAGATTTTGTTTGGGCAAATAAATAAACTTTATATTGGGGGTTTAGTGAAAGAAGATAAGCATTAAGTATAACTTGAAATTCACTACCTCCGATGCCAGGATTACCTTGTAGTATATTTGTATAATCAATAAACCCCAATGGAGAATTTTCTAGAAAAAAACCAATTCTTATCATATTATTTTTGTTTGAAAATTAAGAAACCAATATAAAATGCTAATGCCTGAATAGCAGGAGCTCTATCGTTGAAGGCAATGGGTAGTGTGAGTGTACTGGTAATGACAAATACAGAAAATGCAGCTAAGTAGGCATAACGGATATTTACTTTTCTCATGTTTAGAAGGAGAAGCCTTAACCAGCAAAAGGTTAATAAAATACCCCCCATGAATGATAATCCGATAAAACCTAAATCTACCCAGTTAATAAAATCAGGTATTAATCCTGCATTTTTGTACTCCTCTTTTGATAAAAAACCACAACCGAATATCCATTCTAAGGGTGATTGAAGTTGTTGGTTAATGAAGAAATCTAATTCAATGATTCTATCTATTTCCAACCAATTATTAGAACTGTTAGAAAATTGTTTTTCGTTTTTTTCAGCGATTGTTCCTAAAATGTCTTGGACAAAAGGTGTGAGTGAAATTATATAATAGGCTAAAATGAAAAGTATGACAAATGAAATAGTTTGTGTGTTGAGTTTGATTCCTTTTATTTTGTGATATATATATATTATAGAAACTAGCATGGCAAGTATAATGGAACGATATCCATGCAGGATGCACATGGTAAATACTAATAAGACATATAATAATTCTTTCTTGTTTTTAGTCAGAAAATATTTATTTATTGCTATTAGCTGAAAAAGGAACATGATAATTTCTCCAGTAATCGTATAACGCTTGATGTCAAATATTCCTGCATCATTAGCTTTACGCCATCCACTTGTCAAACTTTCAACTATTGGAGTTGGAAGTAGTATTTGTTGGGTAAAATACAACATTAAACATAGTATTCCTAAATATTTGATAACTTTTTCAACTTCTAATATTGTAGGTCTAATTACCATAATAGGAAAAAAAACAAATAAATAATTGATAAAACTTGATGTTCTCATTGCATTGACAAATCCTCTTCCTTCAAAAGTCATTGTTGAAAAATAGTTGAATATTAAAGTAATGAATAGTAAAAACATCCATTTTTTATATTCATTTCTCTCCTTTATTTTTGTTCCACAATATATCATTAGAGCTAACAAAGGTAGCTCATAAGTCATATTCCCTTTAGGGTATAAATCTGCAATTGGAGCAAATCCACAGAAATTTGTTGCATAAAGCATTATAAAAAATAGAAGGTTGAATCTTTTCTGTGAATATCTTTGTGTAAGGATTTGCATATAATGTAAGTTTCCAATTTTAGGGTAGCCCCTTT
>UMFE01035080.1_pt1 | contig 11341 bp, 9 predicted proteins | sample 1964911 | NCBI WGS metagenome assembly UMFE01 (sample SAMEA4836036, study PRJEB28245) | human gut metagenome | biome: gut microbiome; material: fecal sample | place: Denmark | collected 2008
TACCCTTAATACGGAAAATATTGAAAAAATGGGTAAGGCAGATGCAGATGCAGTAGTCACTTATTTTAAATTAAGCGAAAAGACGGCAGTGGCGGATAATAATACGGAAATCATATTAGAGAAAGGGTATTCCGTTAAAGTGTCTCCTGAGGAAAGTGGTGACGTATCCTGGTATTCTACGAGCCAGAATGTTGCAACAGTAGATGAGAAAGGTTATGTAACTGCGGTAGGAGAAGGTACAACAAGTATTGTATATAAGACGGCAGCAGGTAAGGAAGGCAAATGTACCGTAACTGTTAATCAGCCCAAAAGCATTTCTTTAACGGGCGGAATAGACCCTACTTTTTATACCACTGACGATGAGATGAACAAATTTGATAAAAAAGGCGTATTTGCTTATGTTATATACAGTGACGGAACTGCCAAAAAGGTAACTCCGGATTCTGTGGGAGCGGTAGACCTTGCGAAAGTCGGAATTCAGGATATTGATATAAAATATGGCGAACTTACAGGCAAATTAAGAATATGCCATAACACAGATTCCTATATCCCTTCGGTAACCAAGAAAGCATCTGAACAGGAAATACCATCAGAAAGCGTAAGCTCAACTGCTAACGATAAACCATCAGAATCTGTTACGGATGGCGTAAAGGAAACAACAGATAATAAAAGTTTTATAAAAGAATTCGGTCTGTATATTATTATTGTGGCAGCACTTGTTGTTGTTGGCATAATTATAATGTTCATTGAGAAGAAAAAACGCAGACGCAGAAGAAACAGGAGCAGAAAGTATTTATGATGAAGAAGTTTATAAAAACGGTATTAGCCGGAATGATGTTTTTATGCTGTCTGGCTTGTGTCAACAGGGTAAGCGCAAGAGACAAAGACGGAGATTTAGTTGTAATTATAGATCCCGGACATGGCGGAAGGGATAGCGGTGCAGTCCAGAACGGTCTTACAGAAAAAGAACTTAACTGGAATATTGCAACGTCGCTTAAAGCAGAACTAGAGACCTATGAAGGCGTTAAGGTATATCTTACAAAGGGATATGGCGAATGGAATTCCAATACAGGCAGGGGCAGATACGGCGTAGGACTTGGCGGTGATATTTTTATCTCATGCCATAATAACAGTGGAAGTGCTACGGCGAGAGGCTCAATAGTATTTACAACGGTAAACAGTAAATACCATGATGAAATGGGAAAACTTGCCAACCTTATTCTTGATAATCTGAATCAGGCAGGTTTTATAAGAAATGGCATACAGTCAAGGCCATCTTCAGGTAATCCATCGGCAGATTATTATACTGCACTTGACGAAGCTGCAAAAGCCGGAATGCCAAGTATGATTATCGAACATTGTTATATAAGTAATGCTGAGGATGCGGCATTTATTTCCAATCTTGAGAATCAGTACAAAGCAGGTGCGGCAGATGCTGCAGGAATTGCCCAATATTACGGACTTAAGAAAAGAACTGTCAGTGCAGGCAGCAGTATTAACCTTACCAGAACATATTCAGCATCTTTTACAGGAGTTCAGGGTAAGTTTGCTTCATCAGATGAAAATGTAGCCTATGTAAGTGATAACGGACTCATTACGGCAATGTCACAGGGAAGCGCAGTTATTACCTGCACATCGGATGACGGAAGCAAAAAAACTGTGAATGTAACTGTTCCGGCAGTTACACAGGTGGCAGTTACGGCAGGAATTAATCCGACTTTTTATGATAATGTTAATCAGGCAAAAAATATAGATACATCCCTTGTGATGATGAAGGCTGTATATAATGATGGTTCTTCCGTGCAGGTTAAAGGCACTATAGGAAATGCAGGAGCTCCCGTTAACGGTACAACCAATGTGTTTGATGTTCCGATATCGTACGGAGGATATTCCAATACTTTAAGAGTATACGGTTACAGTGCGGTAGGTACTGCTTATTCGTCAAACCATATCCCTTCCGGAACCAATAAGGACATCCTTCTTGTGCCGGGCAATTATTCGGTTAAGACAAACGGAAATGTTACTCCTGAGGAACCTGCAACACCGGCACCAACAACACAGGCACCAACAACACAGACACCTACAGAACCTGAGACAACAGTTACGGTTCCTGATGAAACAAAGACTCCGGAAAGTGTAAGTTCAAATGAGATTACATCAAAGGATATAATTACAGATAAAACAACAGAGAAAAACATTTCTTCGGATACGGGCAGCGATTCCGTTCTTAAGGTTATTAAAATTGTTGTTATAGTGCTTTTGGTATTATGTGCCGGGGCGGCGGTAGTATTTCTTGTATTTTTTATTAAAAATAAAAATAAATAATATATTAAGAATGGAGTTATGATATGAACACATTTATAGCATTAATAGGTGTAATTTTATTTATCGGAGGATTCGTATTATTAGCCTTGAAGAAGAATAATAAAGTATTCTTTAATGGACAGATTCCTATAATAGCAGCCGGCTTTGTGCTTTTTATAGCAGCACAGTGCTTTACAATTATTCCAACAGGATATACAGGAGTAAGAGTTATTCTCGGACAGGTACAGGACAGAGCTTCCAATAACGGCTTGTGTTGGAAGATACCTTTTGTTGAGAACATCAAATTAGTAAACAATAAACAGCAGGATATTGAGTTTGGCAATAAAATCTGGGGTGAGACTTCGGACCGTACAGTCATAAGCTACAGTGGAGTTACCGTTACATATTCAATTTCCGGGGAAAAGTCTTCATGGATATATTCCCATGTTTCAAATTACAAAGACAGTCTTGTATCGACTACACTCGTTTCTTCTGCGATTAAGACAGCCAGCAAGACACTTACTGATGTTGATGCTACTAACAGAGGTAAAATGGAACCGCTTGCACAGGAAACAATACAGAAGTCCCTTGATAACAAATATGGTAATGGTGTAATTACAATCAATAAAGTAATTATTGACAATGCGGATTTTGAGGATTCTTACAATGAGGCAATAGCGGCAAAACAGCAGGCACAGCTTGAGTATGAGCAGCAGCAGATTACTAACCAGAAAAATGTGGAAACGGCTAAGGCGGAAGCAGAAGCAAAAAAAATAGCGGCACAGGGTGAAGCTGATGCCAATGCAATACTTGCAAGTTCCCTTTCAGAAGATATTTTCAGACAGATGATTATTGAAAAATGGAATGGTGTGCTTCCTCTTGTAACAGGAGACAAGGATACAATTATTGACCTTGGTGCACTTACCGATTCCGGTAAAGAGCAATGAAATATGGCAGAATAGAACAGGGTATTTTTATATCAAGGCCTAATCGCTTTATTGCATATGTTGATATTAATGGCAAAACAGAAACAGTACATGTTAAAAATACGGGAAGATGTAAGGAGTTGCTTCTTCCCGGTGTAAAAGTAATTCTTGAACGGTCAGATAACCCTGCAAGAAAGACAGCTTATGATTTGATAGCTGTATATAAAAAGAAACTTGGACTTGTTAATATAGACAGCCAGGCACCCAATAAGGTAGTATATGAATGGCTTTCAGGTGACAGGAGCATACTTGGACATCCCGATTACATTAAACCTGAATATACAATAGGCAATTCAAGAATTGATTTTTACTGTGAAAAGGATGACAGAAAAATACTTATAGAAGTTAAAGGCTGCACTTTAGAAATCAACGGTATGGGATACTTCCCGGACGCACCTACAGTTCGTGGTGTAAAACATTTAAACGAACTTGCAATGCTTTCTAAAGAAGGATATGAATGCTATATTGCATTTGCAATCCAGATGAATGGTATTAAAGAGGTAAAACCCAATATTGATACCCATAGGGAGTTTGGAGAGGCCCTTGATAAAGCAGAGAAATCAGGTGTTAAAGTTCTTTACCTGCAATGTGATGTTAAAGAAGATGAACTGAATATAATATAAAAAAGCTTAGACCATTTTAATATGGCCTAAGCTTTAATTTTATCTGTGTAATCTGAAGGAATCCATATCATAGTTCTTAAGATTTTCACTGATTGATCTGTCATCCGCCTGCTCAATCATTGCATCCCTTGTACGTTTTGTCAGCATTGCATCGGCAAAAGAACTCGGACCTCCCACACAGCCGCCTTCACAAGCCATACCTTCAATGAAATCCTCAGGTAACCTTCCGGCTTTCAGAAGCAGAAGTGCTTTTTTGCACTCGGCAGCACCGTTAGCTTTACATACAGACGGTGAGATTTCTTTGCCTGTTTCTTTCATATATTCAAGGACAGAAGAACTTACACCACCGACATTTGCGTATTTCTTACCAAAAACAGAAGCACCCTGATAAGTCTTATCAGATGGTTTGAGGACAACATTTTTTGCTTTCATAATTGCCCGTATTTCACTGAATGCAAGGGCATAATCCGCATTGCCTTCAATTTTCTGATCAACAATTTCTGATTTCTTGGCAATACAAGGACCGATGAAAACCGTAACGGCTTCGGGATATTTTGCTTTAATTGCCCTTGAAAGCATACACATAGGTGAAACGGTTTCGGAAACTTTATCTGATAATTCAGGATAAAAGTTCTTAACCATATTTACGAAGGAAGGACAGCAGGAAGTTGTCTTTTTTTCTCCCTTTTCATAAGCTTCTGCCCATTCTTCAGCTTCACTCATTGTTGTCATATCAGCACCGGCACCTACTTCAAACATATCGGTAAATCCGACTTCTTTCATTGCATCTCTCCAGCTTGCCATGGTTATGTCTTTACCGAACTGACCTTCGGCGGCGGGAGCTACCATCGCATAAACGGGACGGTCTGATTTGATTGCGTTGATTACATCAACAATAAATGTCTTGGAACCAATAGCACCGAATGGACATTTATGGATGCACTGACCGCAGCGTATACACTTTTTGTCGTCAATAACTGATATGCCATATTCGTCGTATGTAATTGCATCAACAGGACAACTGAATTTGCATGGCCTTTTAAGGTGGGCAATGGCGTTGTATGGACATGCTTTAGCACACATACCACATTCCTTACATTTGCTTCCATCTATCTTAGAATGATGGTCACCTGTTGAAATCGCACCGAATTTACAGGCATTTATACAGGCTTTACCGGGACAGTTCTGGCAGTTATCGGTTACTGTGTAACTTGAGATAGGACAGTCCTCACATGCAGCGGTAATAACCTGAATGATGTTGCCATCGTCATAAGCACCGGGGGCTTTGCCCTCGGCAAGTCTTATACGCTGACGTATAATTTCACGCTCTTTGTATATACAGCAGTAAAACTGAGGCTTAGGTCCTTTTACAAGCTCATAAGGCAATGCGTCGCGGCCTTCATCAAGATTGCCCTCAAAAGCCAGTCTGGCTACCTGATAGAGTATTTCATGTTTGAAATGTAATATGTTCTTGTCAGCAAGCATAAATAAAATCTCCTCAAATAAGGTTGTTAATTAGTATATTTTAGCTGTTTCTTCACCATTATATACTTTAAGACCGCCCTGTGCGAGCGCAAGGAGTTCGTCTTCTCCAGGATATACGGTAAAGTCTGCAATCCATCCGCAGTACTTTTTAAGTTCGTTAATTACCCATTCATTGTATGCGATACCGCCGGTAACGATAATCTGGTCAACTTTTCCGCAAAGAACGGCTGCCATTGCACCAATGTTCTTTGAAAGGTTGTAAATGAAAGCTTCACGTACAAGCTTTGCCTTTTCATCGCCTGATTCAACAAGCTTATTAACTTCACGCATATCGTTAGTTCCGAGGTAAGCATTAAAACCACCGTTGCCTACAAGTTTTTTCATCATTTCTTTCTCGGTATATTTACCGGAATAACATAATTTAACAAGTCCGCCGCTTGGAACACTTCCGGCTCTTTCAGGAGAAAAAGCACCGTCACCGTCAAGGGCATTGAAGATATCTATAACTTTACCGTTTTTATGTGGTCCGACAGAAACACCGCCGCCAAGATGAACAACGATAAGATTAAGGTCTTCGTATGCTTTGCCTGTTTCTGCTGCATATCTTTTAGCTACGGCTTTCTGGTTAAGGGCATGGAAAATACTTGTTCTTGGAACATCAGGAATACCTGATAATCTTGCAACTTCTTCCATTTCGTCAACAACTACAGGATCAACGATATATGATTTCACACCGATTTCATCAGCAATTTCCCTTGCAAGAATACCGCCGAGATTGGATGCGTGTTCACCGCGGACACAAGATTTAAGGTCTGCAATGAGATCATCCGTTACTTCGTATGTACCGCCCGGAATTGGTTTTAAAAGACCGCCACGGCCTACGATAAGGTTAAGCGATTTGATGTCAAAATTTTTCTCCTTTAAGAAAGAAACAATTATATCTTTACGGAAATCCTTCTGGTCAATAACAGTAGGATATTTTGCGATTTCTTCTGTAGAATGTCTTAAAGTCTCGTCAAAGAGAAGAGTGGTATCTTCAAATACACCGATTTTGGTTGATGTTGAACCAGGATTAATTACTAAAATTTTAACTGACATGTTAATACCTTCCTTTATTTATTTTTCATTGCTTCGGCAACAACGGCACCGAGGGCAAGGGAATTTACTTTAACTTCAAATGAATCTGAACGTGAAGTAAGGATAACAGGAGCTTTGGTTCCTGTAATCATATTACCGTTAATAACTTTTGCTGTGTGAACCATTGCTTTGTAGCAGATGTTTCCTGCGTGAATGTCCGGGAATAATAAGATATCGGCATCTCCTACAATCTTTCTGTCTGTACATCCCTTATGTTCTGCAGCTTCAGGACAGATAGCAAGGTCCATTGAAAGAGGACCGTCTACGATACAGCCTGTGATTTTGCCTTCTTCATTCATCTTTACAAGTTCTGCAGCATCGACAGTAGCCGGCATCTTAGGATTAACAACTTCAACTGCTGCAAGTGGTGCAACCTTAGGATTGTCAATTCCGCATGCGTTACAGATTTCAACTGTGTTGCTGATAATATTAACTTTATCTTCAAGTGTTGGATATGGAATAAAAGCAACGTCTGTTAAGAAAAGAAGCTTGTCAACACCTTCTACGTCAAATACACAGACGTGAGAGAGTGGTTTGCCTGTTCTGAGACCTACTTCTTTGTCAAGAACGCTCTTTAAGAATCCCTTTGTATCAATAAGTCCTTTCATGTACATATCAGCCTTGCCGTCATGTACAAGTTTAACTGCTGTATGTGCGGCTTCTGTAACATCTTTAACATCAATTACTTCATAATCATTGATGTCCATAGAAAGAGATGCTGCGATTTCTTTGATTTTATCGGCATCACCTACGAGAATAGCGTTAGCAATTCCTCTTTCTTTTGCGGCCTTGCATGCCTCTAATACCGCATCATCCTGTGCAACGGCAACGGCAACTGTCTTTGGACTGCATTCTTTTACTTTAGCCATAATGTCACTAAAACTCTTAACCATTTTAATATATCTCCTTTGTTATTAAAACTTACTTAGTTAAAATTTTAACACTTTGATATGTAAAGGTCAAATGTAAATTGTGTTGACTTTTCCTTATTAAAATGATAATATACAAAACGCAAACAAGTTGCAAATGCAATAAGATAGCTTTTTGGAAGAAAAGAGGAATGATTATGTCAGCCAGAAACTATAAAACAGTCAGTCACAGTAAAATAATAGAATACCTTGAAGCAAATAAAGACAGAATGGTCAAGGTGCAGGATATAGACAATTATCTTAAAGATACGGGAATTGAAGTTAACAACTCAACCATATACAGATACCTTAATAAATTAAGCAGCGACGGCGTAATTATGAAGTATGTTGCAAGCAAAGGAGAAATGTCATCTTTCCAGTATGTGGGCGACAGCAGACATAACTGCCGTGAACATCTTCACTTAAGATGCGTCAGATGTGAAAAAATAATACATCTTGAATGTGGCTTTATGAAGGAAATTGAGAATCATGTAATGAACCATCATGGTTTTTCTCTTATATGTGAATCATCCGTTCTTTATGGAATATGCAAGGAGTGCAGGGAAAATGAAAAGAATATGTAGTGTTTTTATTGCTCTGGTGCTGGCGTTTACGGTAACCGGCTGTGGGCTTGATAGAGATAAGAAAAGTGATAAAGTAAGTATTGTTACAACAATGTTTGCCGCATACGATTTTGCAAGGGAAATAGCGGGAGACAGAGCGGATATTACTCTTTTATTAAAGCCCGGTGCAGATTCCCATTCCTATGAACCGTCACCTAAGGATATGGCTGCAATTGATAATTGTGATATATTCATCTATACAGGCGGCGAGAATGATGACTGGGTAGACCGGATAGCAGCATCTTCCTCCAATAAGGATATGAAGATTATTAAAATGTTAGACCTTGTTGATAAGTATGAAGAAGAAATAACCGAGGGTATGGAACACCATGAAGGACATAACCATGATGAAGACCACGACCATGACGAAGATACTTCCGAATGGGACGAACATGTATGGACGGACCCGGAGAATGCAATGATTATTTCCAAAAAAATAGCCGATACACTGGCTCTGACAGATTATCAGGGAAAAGATTACTATATGGGTAATTACAAAAAATATGAAAAAGAATTGAAAGACCTTGACGAAGAATTCAGGATCCTTATTGATAATGCAAAAAGAAAAGAAGTGATATTCGGTGACAGATTTCCGCTAAGATATTTTGTGGAAGCTTACGGACTGACATATTATGCAGCTTTTCCGGGATGCACATCGGAATCCGAACCTTCGGCTAAAACAGTTGCTTTTCTTATTGACAAAGTAAAAACAGATAATATACCCGTAATATTTACAATAGAGTTAAGCAATGGCAATATTGCAAAAACCATTGCAAAAAGCACAGGCACAAAAGTTCTGACTTTTTACACCTGCCACAATATCAGCAAGGATGATTTTGAAAAAGGTGAGACGTATGTAAGCCTTATGAGAAGAAATCTTGCTACACTTAAGGAGGCATTGTACTGATGGCACTTATTACATGTAAAAATTTAAGCCTTGGATATGAAGGGCATGCAATACTTAAAGACATAAATTTTAAACTGGACGGAGGAGAATATCTTTGCATAATAGGTGAAAACGGTGCGGGCAAAAGCACATTGGTTAAAGGTCTTTTAAGACTTAAAAAACCTATGGGAGGAAGCATCATTCCCGGCGATAATTTAAAACATAAAGAAATCGGATATCTTCCTCAACAGACAATGATTCAGAAAGATTTTCCGGCAAGTGTATATGAGGTTGTTATATCAGGAAGACTTAACAATCTGGGTTTCAGACCTTTTTATACAAGAAAGGATAAAGAGGATGCCTTACAGAAAATGAAACTTATGGGCATATATGACATAAAAGACAAATGCTATCATGACCTTTCAGGAGGACAACAGCAGAGGGTTCTTTTAGCAAGGGCAATGTGTGCAACCAAAAAAGTTATTCTTCTTGACGAACCTGTAGCAGGACTCGACCCTGTGGTAACGGCTGAACTTTATGAACTTATAGCTTCCATCAACAAGAATATGGGAATTACCGTTATAATGGTAAGCCATGACATGGAAGCAACATTGAAATATGCATCACATATTCTGTATATTTCCGATGAAACAGCTTTTTTCGGAACAAAAGAAGAATATATGAAGTCAAAAGGTTTTGAAAAACTTACAGCGGCGGCAAACAGGTCAGAAGGAGGATTTTAAGATGATTGAATTAATAAAAACAATGTTTTCTTATGATTTTATGGTACAGGCTGTTGTAGTCGGACTTTTAGTTACCTTGTGCGCATCATTGCTTGGAGTGAGCATGGTTTTAAAAAGATATTCAATGATAGGCGACGGTCTTTCCCATGTTGGATTTGCCGCACTTGCGCTTGCAGCGGCATTTAATACGGCACCGCTTAAGGTTGCAATACCTGTATGTATTGTTGCAGCATTTTTTCTGTTAAGAATCAGCAATAACGGCAAAATAAAGGGTGACCAGGCTGTGGCACTTTTATGCAGCGGTTCCCTTGCAGTGGGGGTAATGATACTTTCACTTTCTTCGGGAATGAATACAGATGTCAATAATTATATGTTTGGAAGTATCCTTTCAATCAGTGCAGAAGATGCACTGCTTACAAAAATATTATCCATAATCGTGCTTATAATGTTTGTATTGTTTTTTAACAGAATATTTGCGGTTACTTTTGATGAGAATTTTGCGAAAGCCACGGGAACGGCGGCAGGAGCATATAATATGATTCTGGCCATACTCACCGCTGTTACGGTGGTTATCGGCATGAGAATAATGGGAGCACTTCTGATATCAAGTCTTGTTATTTTTCCAAGTCTGACATCAATGAGGGTGTGCAATACCTACAAAGGCGTTGTAATGAGCTCTGTAATTGTGGCAGTTATAAGTTTTATGATTGGCATAACCATATCGTTTGCATACGGAACACCTACGGGCGCAAGTGTTGTATGCGTGGATATAGTATGTTTTGCACTTTTTAGCATTGCCGGTCAGGTAAAACAAAGGATGGCTAAATAATACCTGAATTACGGTATCTGCTTGGAGTAACGTGATATTTTCTTTTGAAAATACGGTTATAATATGACAGGTTATCGTATCCGCAGGCGGCTGCTATGTCGATGATATTATCATCAGATGACAGAAGCATACGGGCGGATGCAGATAATCTGTAATCATTCAGGTAATCTATAAAGGATGTACCCATAGATTTTTTGAAGAATTTCATGAAATGCGAAGGGGAAAAATTGCAAAACGAAGAAATGTCTTCTATGCTTATGGAATGCTGGTAATTTTTTTCTATAAAACCAAGAATGTCCTTAAGTTTATCAAGATTCTTATTGTTCTTTACTTCCATATTTTCACAAGAACTGTTATATATAATATAAAAAAATTCAAAAAGATATCCTTTAAGCGCAAGCTGGTAGCCTCTCGGAAATGTCTTACAGATATTATCTGCCCTGTCAAGACAATTTGCAAGAGGACCATGAATATCGTCCTCAAGGGTGATAAGGTGGTTAAAAGATAACATTCCTGACATAAGCGGTATAAAAACCTCGGATTCCAGAGAGTCCGAATGTTTGGAAATGAGCATGTCGGATGAAAAAATAATATTTTCGTATTCCATGGAGTAGTTTTCAAGCTGCGTTATGCCATGCAGCTGCCCGGGAATTACCACAATAATATCACCTGCCTCCACATACATCATATCCATATCAAGGGAAATAGTCCCTTTGCCCTTTTTTATATATATTATTTCCATTTCGTTGTGCCAGTGGGGTGTTACTTCATTAAAATCCAAGGGAATTGAGCAGATATATGTATTATATGGAAAGAG
>UMFE01032887.1_pt1 | contig 11117 bp, 9 predicted proteins | sample 1964911 | NCBI WGS metagenome assembly UMFE01 (sample SAMEA4836036, study PRJEB28245) | human gut metagenome | biome: gut microbiome; material: fecal sample | place: Denmark | collected 2008
CCTAAATAATAGATAATACCTTCTTTATAATGAGCATATTCTACAGTTTGCATATATGATCTAGCACTATGAAGTTTAGAATAATTTTTAAATTGTGTTTCAGTAAGTTCAATAATCTTCATATCTATTTCTCCTTCTTTTTAATTGTACCATATTTTACCTTAAATTAAAATATTATATTTTTATTTCAGATAACTTTTTGTTAAAAAAGCAATGATAGTGTAATTAAGTATAGTTATACTGTAATTTAATAAATAAAAAAGTGTCCGGTATTAAGGTTGTAGGTTGAGAAGGTATGAGAGTATCTTCTTTTAAATAGAGAAAGTATATATTAGATAGTTTACACCCAAATATGATATCTTGTAATAGTTCATGAATAGACTATTTATAGGCTATTCATGATAGGTAAAGACTTATGGCTTTACCTATAAAAAATAACAAAACTTACTTGATAAGATAAATAATTTATGATATACTTAATTTAAAGAATAGAGAGAGTGATACTGTGAGTATAACAAAGAAAGAAATAAATAAATTAGATGCTTATTTTAGAGCATTAAATTATATATCAGTAGGACAGTTATATTTATTAGACAATCCATTATTAAAAGAAGAATTAAAATGGAGTCATATAAAGAAGAAAATAGTAGGGCATTGGGGAACAGTACCAGGACAAAACTTTATATATACACATTTAAATAGAATAATAAAGAATAATGATTTAAATATGATATATATATCAGGACCAGGACATGGTGGTAATGCAGTAGTATCTAATGTATATTTAGAAGGAACATATAGTGAAGTATATCCTGAAGTAAGTGAAGATATTGAAGGATTAAAAAAATTATTTAAACAATTTTCTTTTCCAGGAGGAATAGCTTCTCATGCCGCTCCTGAAACACCTGGATCAATAAATGAAGGTGGAGAGTTAGGTTATAGTCTATCTCATGCTTTTGGGGCTGTATTTGATAATCCTACTTTAATAGCAGCTTGTGTAGTAGGAGACGGAGAAGCTGAAACAGGACCACTAGCAACTAGTTGGCATTCTAATAAATTTCTTAATCCTAAAAGAGATGGAGCAGTTCTACCTATACTTCACTTAAATGGTTATAAGATAAGCAATCCAACAGTATTATCTAGAATTAGTGATGAAGAACTTGCTTCATTATTATATGGATATGGTTGGAAACCTTATTTAGTACAAGGAAGTAATAATTATGAACTTCATAAAAGTATGGCTAATACTTTAGATAAGATTGTTAAAGAAATAAAAAAGATTCAATATAATGCTAGATATAATAATAAAGTTGAAAGAGTATTTTGGCCAATGATAGTACTTAGAACTCCTAAAGGATGGACAGGACCTAAAGTAGTAAATGGTCAAAGAATAGAAGGTACTTTTAGAAGTCATCAAGTACCCATACCAATGGAAAATGATGATGATTTAAAGTTATTAGAGAAATGGTTAAAGAGTTATCGTCCATGGGAATTATTTGATGATAATGGCAAACTTAAACCTTATTTAAAAGAATTAGTTCCATATAATAGAATGGGAGCTAATCCTAATAGTAATGGTGGTATTTTATTAAAAGAATTAAAGGTGCCTAGTATTGATAAATATGCAGTTAATGTAGAACATCCTGGGGCTATTGAGAAAGAAGATATGCGTGTACTAGGAGAGTTTGTAAGAGATATAATTAAAGAGAATCCTGATAATTTTAGGGTATTTGGACCAGATGAGACGATGAGTAATAGATTATCACATGTATTTGAAGCTGATAATAGATGTTGGTATTTAAATAAAAAGAAAGATGATGAGTATTTGTCTTCAGATGGTAGAATTATGGATAGTTATCTATCTGAACATACTTGTGAAGGATGGTTAGAAGGTTATATTTTAACTGGTAGACATGGTTTCTTTGCTAGTTATGAAGCCTTCATTAGAATAGTGGATTCCATGGCTAGTCAGCATGCTAAATGGCTTAAAGTAGCCAAAGAATTACCTTGGAGAAAAGATATAGCTTCATTAAATTATGTACTTACTTCAAATGTATGGCAACAAGATCATAATGGATATACTCATCAAGATCCAGGCTTTATTGATCATTTAGTTAATAAGAAGGCTGATATTGTAAGAATATATTTACCTCCAGACAGCAATTGCCTTTTATCATGCTTTGATCATATTATTAAGACTAAAAATTATATTAATGTAATAGTGGCTTCTAAACACATGAGACCACAATGGCTTACAATGGAAGAAGCTAAGGAACATTGTGCTAAAGGTTTATCTAAATGGGAATTTGCTAGTAATGATAAAAAGGGTACTGATATAGTTTTAGTATCAATAGGAGATGCACCTACTTTAGAGAATGTAGCGGCTGGTTCAATACTTAAGAATTATCTTCCAGATATTAAGGTTAGATTTATTAATGTAGTTGATTTAATGAAATTACAACCTAGTAGTAAACATCCTCATGGTCTTACAGATAGTGAATATAATAAGTTATTTACTAAAGATAAGCCTATTATATTTAATTATCATGGTTATCCTTCATTAATTCATGAACTTACTTATTTAAGAGAAAATAAAAATATTAGTGTTCATGGTTATATAGAAGAAGGTACTATAACTACAGCTTTTGATATGAGAGTAAAAAATGAAATAGATAGATATCATATTGTTATTGATATTATTAAACATTTAGATATTGCTAAAAAGGATGAAGGTAAAAGAATTATTAAATTAATGGAAGAAAAATTAAAAGAACATAATGCTTATATTAGAGAATATGGCATAGATATGGAAGAAGTTAGATTATTTAAATGGGAGTAAGATATGGAAGAGAGATTTAATAATAAAAGAAATGTTATATTTAATCCTAATAAGGTTCAAAAATGGAATGAAGAAGAAAATACAATAGTAGCAGTTACTCCTGATTACATTGATGCTTTAGTGGAACCATTTACATACTTAAGAAAGACTTCTAGTGAGGGATATTCTAGTATGGAGGAGGTAGAGACTGCTAAAGAGGTAATGAAAAAAGAAAGACTTGTTAGGGCAAAAAAGTTAGAATTTGATAAAAAGGCTGGTTATGTTGGTATTGGTATGCTTACAGTAATTACCTCTTTAGTTGTTGGTACTTTAATATTCTTACTTATTGGTAGTATTATTGGAGGAAGGTAATGAACTTTAATATATTAAATGAAAAGAATGAGTTTAAATTAGGTACAATAATAACAGTATTTTCTCTTCCAGATGTTAAAAATGAAATTGCTTTATTTTCAATCGAAGGTTATGATCGCAAAGATATGGCTAATTTAGAAGTGGCTTACATTATTAAAGGTAGAGATGGTTATGATTACCTCGAAGAAATAAATGATGATAAAGTATTAAAAGAATCTATGAAAGTAGTAAAGAAAATAATAGAGAACACTAAATAATTAGGGTTCTCTATTTATTTCCAAAAGATAGGTAAAACTAGTAGTATTGGAAATATTTTTAGATTAACACATATGATTATTGATATGTTAATAGAATGAATATTTGATAAATATTATTGCAAAAGATTAGGTATTTTGTTATACTATAGAAAAGAAGGCATATTTTGAAGTAGGTGGTATAATGGAAATATTTTATGTTTGGCTAATTATAGCAATTATACTTGGTATACTTGAATTAGCAACAACTAATTTAGTGAGTGTTTGGTTCGTTATAAGTAGTTTGGTAGCTATGTTAGTAGCAAAATTTACCGATAATATATTTATTCAGATAACTATATTTGTTTTATTAGGAGTTATACTTATGCCTTTTAGTAAGAAGATTTATAATAAGATAAAGAGTAATGATACTAAAACAAATATAGATCGAATAATAGGAATGACAGGCGTTGTAACAGAAGACATTAATAAAGATAGTATTGGTGAAGTAAAAGTAGATGGTAAGAAATGGTCAGCTTATGCAGATACTCCTATTAAAAGGGGAGAAAATGTAACTATACTATCAATAAATAGTGTAAAATTAAAAGTAGAAAAAGGAAAGGAATGATAGAATGGAACTTTTAATTGCAATTTTACTAGTAGTAGTAATCTTTATAATACCAAATATTAAGGTGGTACCTCAAGCGAGAAGTTATGTAATAGAAAGGTTAGGTAGTTATTTAACAACTTGGAATAATGGTTTACATTTCAAGATACCATTTGTAGATCGTGTATCTAATAAGGTTAGCTTAAAGGAGATTGTAAAAGATTTTGCTCCTCAACCAGTTATTACCAAAGATAATGTAACGATGCAAATTGATACAGTAGTTTATTTTCAAATTACTGATCCTAAACTATATACTTATGGTATTGAAGATCCAATAAATGCTATAGAGAACTTAACTGCTACTACACTTAGAAATATAATAGGAGAGTTAGAACTTGACCAAACTTTAACTTCGAGAGATATTATTAATTCTAAAATGCGTAGTATATTAGATGAGGCAACTGATCCGTGGGGTATTAAAGTAAATAGAGTAGAAGTTAAAAATATTTTACCTCCTAGAGATATTCAAGAAGCAATGGAAAAACAAATGAGAGCGGAAAGAGAAAGAAGAGAGAAAATACTTCAAGCTGAAGGTGAAAAGAAATCAAGTATTTTAATTGCTGAAGGTGAGAAAGAATCTGCTATTCTAAAGGCTGAAGCACATAAGGAAGCACAAATAAAGATGGCCGAAGGAGAAGCTGAAGCACTATTAAAAATGAAACAAGCTGAAGCTGATGGTATTAGATTATTGAAGGAGGCTAAAGCAGATCAGTCAGTACTTACTTTAAAGAGCTATGAAGCTGCTATTAAACTAGCTGAGGGCTCTTCAACTAAAATAATTATTCCATCAGATATGAGTGGAGTAGCTTCCCTAACTGCGGTAGCAAATGAACTAATCGATAAGAAGAAATAATGATTTTCTTCTTTTTTTCTTGTATTAAGTACTATTTTGTGATAGTATATTTGATATGGAGGAAGAGATATGGATATTCCACTAAATTATATAATACTAGATTTAATGATTACTTTAAAAGAAAATAATAAAGAATTAATTATTAATAAAAAAACTTTAATTATTTATTTAAAAAGAATAGTAAGTTTATTTAATTTTGATAAAACTGTATTAGAAGATATGGTATTTGATTTTGACTTTAATAATGAATTATCTTTCTTTCTATCAGAATATAATGAATATTTTGAAATGGACGAAGATAATAATATTGTTTCAGTATATGATATCTCACTAGATGAATTAAATAATTTACTAGAAGAAGAAACAATAAGCAATATATATGAAAATGATTTAATAATGGATATTCATAATGTAATCCATGATAATTATTCTTTATTAGAAATATTAGATATTAGAATAAACACAAATATATATAAGTTAATATATGAATTAGAATGTGAACTAGAAAAGGAATATGTTAATTTAGGATATGGAGATGTCTTTTATGACATTGATACTAATAGTGAAAGACAAAGAATTAAAATACTTAAAACAATAATTAATACAATGTATATTAATATTGATAATAATTTAAATAATATAGAATATAAAAATCTTCATACTTATGCTAAAAGTATGGCTAGAAAGATGAGTGGTGAAGAAAAAGAAATATTAATTCACTGTGAACCAACATTTGATGATGCTATGCTTATAAATAATCCAATGGATAGAGCAATATTCTTTAAAGAACCCTCTTCTAATTATGTACTTGATGCAAGATTAGAGATGAATAATAAAAAGAAAAAGAAAGTATTTTCTTATAATGATATAATAAAATTAAACTTTTATTTAACATTTCTTAATTTATTAGATGATGAAATAAAAAGAACTAATAATGATGAATTAAGAGATGAATTAATTATTAGTAAGTATGAACTTATGTATACAATAGATGAAATATATGATTTAATGAATTTCAATAAAAAAGAAGAAGTTTTAAATATTAATAGTGATTATAGTTTTATTATTCCTATAGTATACTTCTATGCTTTTGAAGTATTAAGCTATGATGATAGTGAATATATGGTTCATAATACTAAACAAAAAGATATAATTACTTATTTCTTTAATATTATTAAGAAATTATATATTGAAACTTATTATAAATTAACTAATAATGAAATGATTATTAATAAAATTAAGAATAGTTCTTTCTATGGCACTAATATGATAAGTACTAAATTATTTGATAATTTTATTCCATATAAAGATAATAAAAAGAGAATTAGAAAAAGACATATCTAATTCTTTTTATGTATATTTTAATATTTTGTGTTGTAAATATAATTATTTTATGTTATCATTTGTATGTAAGGTAGGAGAAAAGATATGAAAGATTATACAAAGAAACAAAAAATATTAATAGTACTGGGATTAGCGGTATTTATATTAATAGGCTCAGGACTTACTTATGCTGCTTTAACATGGACTACTAATCCTATTAACATAGGATTAACAAGTGGATGTTTTGAAATAGACTATACACCAGGAGGAGCTATTAATAATGCTAATGTAGAAGTAATGGATGAGAGTACATTAATAAATGGAAGTAAATTTACTATTACTGATGGTATAGCCCTTACTTATGCTAATATAGGTATTAAAAGTACATGTACTATAGAAGGATATGGTTCGTTATATCTAAATGTAACTAATTTATCTAATGCTTTTACTACTGGAAGTAGTAAAGAATCACTTAAGTATGCCATACTAAATAATACAAGTAGTAGTACAAACTTAACAGTAGCAGGTCTAAAAGGCCAATCATTTGATATAGTAAAAACAGGTACTATAACAAGTACAGGAACAATAAATATATTAAATAAACAATTATCTAATACGGTACAAAATAAATATCTAATAGTATTCTATATAGATGGCTCATTAATAGGTAATGATGTAGTAGGAGCTTCATTTGCAGGTAATATAAGTGCTGATGCTCATCAAGGAACAGCAAAAGTAACTGCAGTTGAATTAATTACTGACTTATATACAAATGCCCAAAAATCTCCTGAAACAGTAAATAGTGTAACATACAATTTAGCTCCTTCAGAGGGACTTATGAATGATAGAAAAGGTAGTATTTATACTAATATAGATAAAGGCAATATAAGATACTACGGAGCAAATCCTAATAACTATATATACTTTAATTGTTCTGATTATAAAAATCAAACATCAGATACATGTGAAACATGGAGAATAATAGGAGTATTTGATGGTAAAGTAAAAATAATGAGAGGTAATGCAATAGGAAAATATTCATGGGATACAAGTGCTGGTAGTACAAACTCTGGTTATGGAGTAAACGAATGGTCACAAGCTGATTTAATGAAACTATTAAATAGTGGATACGATAGTGAAAGTGTTGGAGGAAGTTTATACTGGAATGCTAAAGCAGGAACATGTTATAATGGTAGTAAAAATGCTACAGGTTCGTGTAACTTTACAAGTATAGGCTTAAAGAATGATATAACAAGAAACCTAATAGCAGAGACAACATACTATACAAGAGGCTATGACTCAACAAGTATATTTGTAGATGCTATGTACGATAAAGAAAGAGTAAGCGGGACCGTATATTCTGGTCATTCAACTTCATGGACAGGAAAGATTGCTATTCCTTATCCATCAGATTATGGCTATGCTGCCGATTTAAGTCAGTGTAAGCAAACACTATATGGATATGGTAATAGTACATGTACAGCAAATAACTGGATGAAGAATATATTAGGAACAAGCAGTTGGGGATGGTTATTAACCCCGTCTTCGGCTTATGCGAACTATGTGTGGCGTGTGAATTCGTCGGGGGATGTCAACTACGCCGGCGATAATTCCTCTTATATGAATGGGGTGGCGCCAGTCCTTTCTCTGACATCTGAACTAGATATCGGGTCAGGATCAGGTACGAGTAGTGATCCTTATCAGTTATCTGTTAATTAAATGTATAAATAATATTGACAAGATGATTAAAAAGTAATACAATTAGATAGACATTTGCTTAAGTTAATTATTCATCTTTAGGGAAAACTACATATATAATTGTAGTTTTTTGTCGTTGATAGAAGGAGGTTAGATTATGAAGATTGAAAGAGAAGAATGGGAAAGAGAGAGAAACTATCTAAATAAGACTGTTAGTTTGATTAGAAAGAAGATATCTAAGTTAGGTCAAGAGTTATATGATGATGATAGCAAAGTACTAGAATTTAAGAAATTGATATGGGATACTCATACTGAGATGGATCCTAATGAAATGCGAAGTATGATGGCAGAATCTGATTTACAAGTAACAATAATGCAAAGTAAGGGTAATTATCTTCAAAGATTATTTAGAGTACAAAATAAACCATATTTTGGTTCTATTAGATTTAAAGAAGATGATAATGAAGAAGATATTTATATTGGTATAACTCATGTCGAAGATAAACTTGATTACTATGTACATGATTGGAGAAGTCCTATATGTAGTATGTTCTATGATTTTGAAACAGGTCCTGCTTATTATAAGGCTCCATCTGGTATAATAAGAGGGGATATAACTAGAAAGAGACAATATATAATAGAGGATGCTGAGTTAAAGCATATTTTTGATAATGATTTAAATATTAGTGATAGTTTATTACAAGAGGTATTAGCAGAAGAATCTTCAGATAAGATGAAGAATATTGTTAATACTATTCAAGAAGAACAAAACAAGGTTATTAGAAATACTGAAGATAAGAACTTAATAGTAGAAGGTATCGCAGGTTCTGGTAAAACAAGTGTAGCCTTACATAGAATAGCTTTTCTATTATATAGAATACCTAATTTAACCTCAACTAATGTAGTAGTATTTACTCCTAATAAGGTATTTTCTGAATATATTTCTAATGTTTTACCAGAACTAGGAGAAGATAATACTTTTGATATGACTTTTTATGATTTATTATGTCAGAATATTAATGAGTATAAAGATATTGAGAACTTTACTGATTTTATATCTAGGTATTATAAGGGTAATGTTGATAATTTTAATATGATTAAATATAAACAATCTGATGAGATAATTAAAGATATTGATAGTTATATTAATAATTTACTTAATAATATTAAATTTACTAAAGAATTAGAATTTGATAATTTTATTGAGATTGATATAGATGAACTTAATAATATGCTTAATTATAAGTATAATAGATTTCCTTTATTTGAGAGAATAAAAGAGATGGCTAAAAGAATTGCTAGTAATAATTATGATGGTAGTATAAAAAATGCTAGTTCTATAGAGAAGAGATTAAAAGAATTACTTAATACTAAACTTGATTTAAAATATATTGTTAATGATTTCTTTCAAAGTAGTTATGCTAAGTATAAGGATAAGTTAAATGATAAGTATTTATATTATGAAGATGCTTGTATATTCTTATATATTAAGAGTTTACTAGTAGGATTTAATACTAATCATGTTATTAAAGAGATTGTTATTGATGAAGCTCAAGATTATAATAAACTTCAATATTTAATTATTAAGAAGACTTTTAAAACAAGTAATTATACGATACTAGGAGATACTAATCAAACTATTAATCCTTATTATAAATATGATTCTTTAGAAGAACTTACTAATATATTTGATAGTTCTAAATATATAACACTTACTAAAACATATCGTTCTACTTATAAGATAATTGATTATACTAATAAGATATTAGGTTTAAATCATATTACCGCTATTAGAAATGATAAAGCTAATGATATTATATTTAGAAATAATGTAAATAAGAATGATTTCTTAACTGATATTAATAATTTAAAGGGTATATCTAAGAGTATTGCTATTATTACTAAGAACGATAAAGAAGCTAATTATGTATACGATATGCTTAAAGATAATATGGATATTACTTTAATAGATGGAGGAGGTCATATTAAGAGAGATTTAGTAATTGTTCCTTCTTATGTAGCTAAAGGATTAGAGTTTGATTCAGTTATTTTATATACTGATATTAATAATAAATATGAAGAAAAAGATAAGTATTTATATTATGTAGCTTGTACTAGAGCACAACATAATTTGATAATTTATAATAATTCTAAATAATGTTTAAACCCTTATTTTATAAGGGTTTATAATTTTGTATTTGACAAAGATTTCCATTTATGTTAAGATAGTTGATGTCCGCTAAAAAAATAAGAGGTGTAGAAGTGAAAAACTATAGAATGGAAATTGCAGCACTGACTCTATTACTTGGAGTTCTATGTTTTGCATTTTACGATTGCAATATGAAGGGGAGCGAACAAGAAATTGTTTTGGAAAGTAAACTGTTATCTACTACAGTGATAAAGAATAAAGAAGATATTACCATGGATATGCTTGCTTTATCTAATGATCATATAGTAACAGTGGTTCCACTTAATATGAATAAACAAGAAGAAAATGAAGTAGAAAAGATAGATGTTAACACAGAAGACTTAGAAGTTGTTTCAAATAATGAAGTATATAGTATTAATCTAGCGGCACAAGAAGAAAGTACTCCATATAATGAAATAATATCTAATCAAGTTGTTAATTATGCTTTAAATTTTGTTGGAGGTCCTTATGTTTATGGAGGTAATTCATTAACTAATGGTACTGATTGTTCAGGTTTTACAAAACTTGTATTTGCAAATTATGGTGTATATTTACCAAGAAGTGCTCCAGAACAAGCTTATGCTGGTATACATGTTGATATAAATGATATTATGCCTGGTGATATTGTTGTATCTGGATATGATGGAATAGTTTGTCATGCTGCTTTATATATAGGTAATGGTAAATTAGTTCATGCACTTAATTCTGATGTTGGTATAGTAGTAACTAATATAGATATTATGCCAGTCATTGATGTTAGAAGAGTAGTTTAATTTTATTTAATATATAGATAACTATGAGATAATTAATATTTCATAGTTTTTATTATACTCTTTAATATAAACAATCGCTTGTTCGTGTAGCAATTTCTTTACAAATACTTATAAAATAAAGGATTATAAAGATAATAAAAAAATAGTCAAAAAAACATTGACTGTGTAATGATATTAATATATAATGATGTA
>UMFE01003169.1_pt1 | contig 10840 bp, 9 predicted proteins | sample 1964911 | NCBI WGS metagenome assembly UMFE01 (sample SAMEA4836036, study PRJEB28245) | human gut metagenome | biome: gut microbiome; material: fecal sample | place: Denmark | collected 2008
TCATCGTCTGCGCGATTGGGCAAATACCGTCGCTTCAACCGACGCTATTTCTCCAACCGCCTGCGCAAACCTGCCACCGGCAGCTTTGCCGCAGATAGGGCGTCGCTTGAGGCGACTCCCTCTTCTTTTTTGCGAAAAAGAAACAAAAAGCCGGGGAGTGAGGACGGATGGTGTCACGGTTCGTTACCCCATCTTCGAGCGAGGACGCAAAGGGTGTGAGTTCAACGCACACCCTTGCTCGTTGGCAAGTGTCTGAAACAAGGGCGCAAAGGGTCTAAATTGAGTTTATACCCTTTGCACGGAAAAGCTGTGCAGGGGGTCACTGTTTCAATGACCCCTTGTCGGCGGAAAGGAGAACGTTTGGCGATCTATCATCTGGAGGCGAAGGTGGTCAGCCGGGGCGCAGGGCGCTCCGCCGTGGCCGCTTCCGCCTATATGAGCTGCTCCCGTCTGTATAACGATTACGACGGGATACAGCACGACTACACGAAAAAGCAGGGGCTTGTCTGGCAGCAGGTATTTCTGCCGGAATACGCTCCGCAGGAATGGCAGGACAGAGAAAAGCTCTGGAACGCCGTGGAGGAAAACGAAAAGGCCAAGGACAGCCGCCTTGCGAGGGAGTTCATCGCAGCACTGCCGCGAGAGCTTGACCGGCAGGCGCAGATTTCCCTTATTCAAGAATATGTTCAAGAGCAATTTGTGGCAGAGGGTATGTGCGCCGACGCTGCCATCCACGACACGGACGGGCAGAATCCCCACGCTCATATTCTGCTGACCGTGCGCCCGTTGGACGAACAGGGGCGTTGGCAGTACAAGACGGAGAAGGAATACCTCTGTGTCAGAAACGGCGAGGAACGGGGCTTCACCGCCGCAGAGTTCAAGACAGCACAGGCTGAGGGCTGGGAGAAGCAGTATCCCTACTATGTAGATAAAAAGAAAAAGGAATATCTGCCGCCCTCCGAAGCGGAAGCGCGCGGCCTTGTCAGAGCGGACAAGCATCCGAAAAGCACCCGCTACGGCAGACAGAATCCCATCTCCGAACGCTGGAACAGCGAGGAACAGCTTGTTGCATGGCGGGCGGCGTGGGCTGACGTGTCAAACCGCTATCTGGAACGTGCGGGACGGGAGGAACGCATTGACCACCGAAGCAACGCCGCGCGGGGTATTGATGAGATTCCCACCATCCATGAGGGCGTAACTGCCTGCGCCATGGAGCGCAAGGGGATTATCTCTGATCGCTGTGAACTGAATCGGCAGATCAGAGCGGACAATGCGCTGCTGCGTGAATTAAAAGCTGAAATCAAGAAGCTGGCTGCATTGGTTGCCCGTACTGTTCCGGCCATAGCGGAGGGGCTGGAGAAGCTGCGCAGCCGTGTTCTGGTTTTCTGCTATCAGCTCTCGCATATTCGCAGCGGCAAATCGCATATTCAGAAATCTCTTGCCGTCTGGAAGCCGGAACTGGAACGTTACGCCGGTCTGGTGCAGCAGATCAAGGAAAAGAGCAAGGAACACAAAGCGTTGGTTGCCGAGAAAAAGGAAGTGCCAGTATATCGTGTGAAGTGTCACAAAGCGCTGGCTGTCCGCATTGCCGATCTGACAGAAGATTTGGAAGAACTGCGTTCCGAAAAGGCACTTCTTTTGCAAAGATTTGAGTATGCGGAGGATGCAGGCGCAGAGACGTTCCGTAAGGATATTGCCACCATGGAGGCTGGTCTGAAAAGGCTGGAAGCGCAGGAGCAGAAATACTCTGTTGAGTTGGATAAGGCGCTGGTTGAATATGCCGAGCTGAAAGCGCAGGCTGCGGATTTTGACCCGGTGGAGCTATATGAAGCGCGGCAGGCCATCCGCCCCACACAGGAAAAGGCGGCAGAGCAGCAGTTAGAGGACACCATGCAGGAGAAGCTTTCTCTTGTTATGCTACTCAGCGTCAAGCAGGAAACATCCCGCCTGCTCGGAGAGGATGCGGAAGATCGGCAGGTGCGGCAGATTGTTTTGCAGAGACAAAGGTCTCAACGTCAAATACAGGAAAGACATCACAAATCAAAACGGCAGGAACGGGAACGATAAAGTATAGGATGGAGTGTATATTGAACAATGCACTCCATCCCATTTTTTAGCCTATCTCCGCAAGCAAATCAAGATACGCCTTTTCGTTGGCATTTTGCCACGATAAGCCCGTTTCCTTATAATGCTCTGCAAGGGGCTTTAGCCGGTTCACATAAACGCCGTCGCCATTCACGCGGTCATAGCCTGTGACAATCCAGCCCGCGCCGCGCTTTTCAAGGGTGAGTATTATTCCCTCTCCCACGCCGCGCATGGGGCCGGATGTGATCTCGGTATTCACATGGAAGCGGGCGGTCATGCGATCATCGCCGCTTTGAATTATCTCGAGCAAGTCGGCTGTGCCTTTTTCTACAGTATCAAGTGCGGATAAGACGCCGTTAAGTATTTTATCCACGGCAAGCCGCGCATCATAGAAGAACAGGTCTGTCGCTTCGTTGCGCTCCATTATGTCGGAAAAATCCTGCACCTCTTTCAGCTTTTGCCCCATATAGTAGCGGTACATGACCTCCGCCGCCAGTTCCTCTGCGCTCATTGCGGCGGGGGTATGCTGCTCCTCTAACGCCGCGCTTTCGGTGTCCAAGGATAGCATTATGCCTTGCAGCGCCCGTCCGCTTGGCTTCGCTTCGGCAAGCCTTGCCCGCAGATCATCCAGCAGTTGGGCTTTTTCCTTCGTGCCTATGGCGGCATTTTTATGCACGGTCATGTAGCTCAGGTATTCCGTTTCAAAGGCAATGCCTGCGGCGGGGGTTTCATATTGCAAGCCGTCCAGGCCATGTGAATTGCACATTGCGGCGTACTCTGCATAGCCGTCGGACTCCGTGCGCAGGGAGGTGATATAAAGCCCGTGAACGGTTTCTATAAGCTCTGCGCGTATCAGCTCGTTTTGCACAACCTCGCCCTTGCCATTCAGTTCAAGCGTAACCACGGCCTCATAGCGAAACGCCTTCCGTTGGGCGTTTGCACCCGTAACAATAAACGATACCGTTTCTGCCGCTCCATCTCCTGCGAAAGTCTCCGCGCTGTGCAAAACATAGTGAAGGTACTTTGCGCTCATATATGTATCATCATCTTCAACCCACTTGTTTCCATGGTAGAACAGTGAAGCGGCTGTGGGATAATCGCCCATGGCAAATGCGGCGGCGGTGGATTTTACCATTTCGGCAGCTCTGTTCAGCTTTTCCGCATTGACGGATACGGTCGGGGCCAGCGCATATACCGCATCGCCAACGAGCGGCAGTTCTGCGGCAAGGGCGGGTTTTACGGCGAATGTGCAGGCGGACAGCAGCACCGCGGCGGCGCAGGCGGCAGCCGCAATGCGGACGATTTTTATAAATGGCGCAGTATGCTTGCTTTTTGCACATGTTAGCGCTTCATCCTGACTTTGCAAAAGGGCTATGGTTTCATCGATTCGCTTATAATAGCCTTGCGAAGGAGCGGGAAAGCCCGCCCTGAGCGTATGTGCGAATTGCATATCATATTTCATAATATTCATCTCCCAATAATCTTTTCAGTTCTGCCCGTGCTCTGGACAGGCGGCTTTTTACGGTTCCGGAAGGCACCTCAAGTATTTCGGCGATTTCATTTACAGAATGATCGCAGATATAGTACAGCGTTATTGCCTCGCGCTGCTCCTGCGGCAACCGTGCAAGGGCGGTTTCAACATCAACACGGTGCTCTGTTCCGTGCTCATGCAAATAAGGTATTTCCTCATCAATCGGGACTGTGCGCCGCAGCTTTGCCATGCCGTAACACTCGTTCCTCACTATGCGAAACAGCCACGGCTTCAACGCGCTTCTGTCCCGCAGGCTGTCTATATGCGTATGCGCCTTGATAACGGCACTGCTCACGGCGTCCTCGCTTTCGGGCACGGAGCGCAGTATGCTGTACGCAAAGTAGAACAGCTCATCCCTCAGTTCTATTATCTGGCCATAAAACCATTGAAGCTTTTTGTCCCTGTTCACAACCGGTTGCTACCTCCCGCATTTGTAGGATGATCATCTCTCACATATTAGATTGCCGAGGATGCTGAATGGTTCCCTCATCTTTTAGAATACGGCAATAATCTTAAAGTGCTGTTTGTTCATTATAGCATAACTGTCCTGTTATGCCGGATTTTGAGCACAGACGCAACGGGTGTTTGGATATAACCTTTCTCCACACATCGCTCTAAAAATTTTTTGTATTTTATGGAACCTATCCTCGCTTTCAATAATCTATTTTTTAGGGATGTGAAAACACATGCCAAAACTATAAAATACAAAGGAGAAGCAGAATGATGAAACACAGGATTTCATTTTTACTCGCCGTCATACTTGCCACCGTATTGTGCCTGTCGGGGTATGCTTATGCCGAACAGAATGACACAACCGCTGTTCTTTCTGATGACACCGTCCAGAAAGCAATTGAAATGGCCGAACAATTTGCTCTGGAATATGAAACCGCAAGCATGACTTTGTCAATGCCGGAGTTCAGCTATATTCAGCGAACAGATGGCACCGCGCTTCTGCTGGAAAAACTCAGATACAGCATCGAATTTGCCCGTTCATTCAACACGGGAATCGAAAACCTGCAACAGATCTCTTTCAATGTTCTTGAGATGGAAGAAAAGAGAGGCGGACTCTTCCTAAAAGTTTACGCTTCGTTTCAGTACCATCACACAGATGCCCCGGCGGATATGCTAAGCAAGCATGGTACAGATTATGAGATACTATTTGATTTCACTGGGGAATCTCCTATTATTGTGAGCCTAGGCACGCAATCAAATGACTTCAATTACTTTGATGAACTAATAAGCCAAACAACTAGCTCAAAATCACTTTTACTTTGATGAACTAATAAGCCAAACAACTAGCTCAAAATCACTTTCTTATGCAGAAGCAGCAAAATGCGTTGCCAATCAAAAAATCTCAGAATTGCCTGTAACGTTGGAGAAGTGGAATGAACAAGTTGCACTTTTCGACAACAAGTATACACAAACTGATTGGGAATCAGAAATCTCAGAGGATACTACTGAAGCATTGCGCAGTACAAGTGTATCTTTTTCTAGAAGCGCTGCCGTTGATTATGCTACAACATTTGGAGATAAGTATCAAAACTATATTTTTAAGCGGATGGATGCTGACTGTACTAACTTTGTTTCACAGTGCCTTTGGGCAGGATACGGTGGCACCAGCGGGTACTCTCTGTCAAATACTGAAGCCTTAAAAGCTCGTGTAGCTGCAAATTACAGGCAAACGTCCGACTGGTATGGTAGAAATTACGACTCGTCAAGTCAATATGCTGCCGGTCCATTTATGAGAGTTGTTGAACTATGGAGCCATGCAACGGGTAATACCGGAAACGGCCCGCGTGCTACCGGATATAACAACAATAATGTGTGGACATCTCTAAGCGTTGTTCCGAGAACCGGCGATGTGCTTCAGTTCTACAGCTCCAGTAAGAACAGATATAACCATTCCGTGATTGTTTCGTCCACAAATAACCCATCCCTGTCGAATATGCTGGATAGAATATGGGTTTGCCAACACTCCGGCGATTATGTAAACAGGCCTCTGAGGGCAACACTTGAGGATAACGGTGGGATCAGCAGCGGTAAAATGCGTTTGATGCGTCCTTCTTCGACTACGTTTTCGTCGTAATATCGCAGTGACGCATTCATTTGGTTAAAAATTGAGAGTTTTGCAAAGGAGAAGATGATGAGAAAAACGTTGTTATTAAAGTTAATCGCTATTCTGTTGATTTGTGTATTGGGTATGCAATCGGCCGCGCTCGCAAACCCGACCGACAACACTTCGTCGTTTGCCTACGGGAAAGAAATCGAGATTGAAGAGTTGAGAACGACCGACAGCAAGACTTACCAGTTATCGGATGGTTCGTTCAAATATGTAGGGTATGCGGAAGAGGTGCATTATAAGGATTCTAACGGAAAGTTCGCCGATATAGACAATTCCATAACCAGCTCTGCGGAAAAAGATGGGTATACGTACACAAACAAAGCTAATAGTTGGAGAGCCTACTTTTCCAACCAATTAAGTGTTTCAAAAGCCGTATTATTGGAAACGGGCGATTACAGTCTATCTTTTAGCATGCCTTCCGCAAGTCAGCAAAATGCTGCAAAAAAGGCTGCCGATATGACTGAACATGCGGATTCATATTATGAAGACAAAAAATCGGATAATCGCGCAGTCATCTATCAAGAAGCTCTTGCTGGCGTCGATGTCGTTTATACAGTCAGGACTTCGGGGCTTAAGGAGGATATAGTTCTTAAAAACGCGGCAGTTCCTCATTCCTTTGAATTTGTATTAACCGCGGACGGACTGACGGCAGTCAAGAGAGATGGCACAGTCTATTTTCAGGATAGAGAGGGAAACGATATTTTCCATATAGGATCGCTCTATATGATAGATTCCAATGGGAAATACTCAGAATCAGTAACCTGTTCCATACACCAGGTCAAGAACGGCTATTCACTTGTTATATCTGCTTCCGAGGAATTTCTCAATGCGGCAGATACGGTCTACCCCGTAATCATTGACCCCTCCATTATGATAACGGGAACGTCTAACACTTTTGATACCTGCGTGGACGAGCAATATCCCTCGTCAAACTATTACGCTAGTGAAAATCTGTGGACGGGCGGCGCAACTGGAACGAATACCATGCGTACATACATAAAGTTTACGATGCCATCGAATATTACTGCTGCACAAGTAACGAGTGCTACATTAAGGATTAAAAAGAGGGAGCATAAAACTCCAACCATAAAGGCTTATCGTGTCACGAGTAGCTGGTCGTCAAGTTCTGTTACATGGAACAATAAACCAAGTTATACGACAGCAAACGGTACCGGCACCATAACTCTTGATACAGGTTCCTGGTATAAGCTGGATACTACAACTCTTGTTAAATATTGGCTCGCAGGAACATATAGCAACTATGGTTTCCTTTTGAAAGAACCGTCGGAAACAAGTTCTTCACAGAAAACCAAGTTCTACTCTTCGGATGCCCCTTCGCCGAATAAGCCGGAATTAATTATTGAGTATAATCCACCGGCTGCTACTTATACCATAACCTATAACGGTAATGGAAATACGGGAGGAAGTATTCCTGAAAGCCAGAGCGTAGCAAGCGGAAGTTCGGTAACATTAAGGACAAATACCGGGGGATTGTCAAAATTAGGATATAGCTTTTACGGGTGGAATACCAATTCTTCCGGAACCGGTACAACTTATAATGCCGGTCAAACCATCACCATGCCCTCACACGATATGACGCTATATGCAAAATGGGTTAAAAGGTTTAATATGTCTGTGTACTACACACCAGAGATAAGCGATGCGGAGATAACGCGCATGGATCTTGCTATCAATACTGCGGTCCAAAAATATCTTGAATACGGAATACAAATAGTTCCGTCAGCTGCAAGTTCCAGCACAGAGCTGAACTACCGTACTACATCAACCACCTGCGCGGTTACCGATAATCCGAACGTCGAGTGCTCAGGTACCTGCGGAAGTAGATCGAATTGTGCAAGCAAACACCATCGAAATTGTACCTACTATTTGAACAAGCTGACATCATCCCAACGTGTTTTGAGAATAGTAGATTGGGCATTGTGCAATACAGCAGGATCATCAGATGGCTATGGAACTATAGGGGGGGAACGATATGGTTTGTAATGTGAACAAATCCGATTTGAACTATCTGATCATTCACGAACTTGCACACACATTTGGCTTAAAAGACGGGTATAGCGGTGACGAACCAAACTGCTTAGGAGATTGTGTTATGAACGGTCGACCTTCACTTAGTTTTTGTGATTATTGCAAAACGCTTTTGCCTAATTAATCTCAACAAGAATATATAATTTCAAAGGCATTTTGCCTTCTATACTTTTGAACAAATATCTAGAAAGGAGCTTGTTTCTTTCTGTAAAAGAGACATTGTGAACACAGTGAAAAAACAAAGAATTCTATTCATTAACATTTCTATACTTGTTATGCTTTTGACCGCTTGTTCTTCTTCGAAGTCGTCGTTCCCTCAATTATCCAAGGACGGAGTCCCATCTGTCGATGAGGTCGGCACGATAGTAGAATCTGCGATGCCGTATTCTGAAATAAATGGAAGTGCTGAGCCTGCTGTAGAATTTAGCAGCGCAGAGGAGGCAGTAAAAGAAATTAAAGCGGTAAAAGCAACAGACCCGGAAAAAATGGCGCATCCGGATGATTTTAAGCTCTATGACAAAAAGTATGTTTATCTTTTAAAAGAAACGCCGCTGCCAGGCTTCAAGCAAACGTCTATTATGATCATCCTCCAAGGCACTTCCATAATTTATCAAACAGACGGGGGCGAGGAACAAGCAGTATTCTCATGGATACAGGGGGGTGAAACTGACAAAAAGGTCGAGGAACGTATTAGCCGCTTCAGTCTTAAGCGTTTTAAGGACACGAAGTTCTTTTTTGGAGAACTGTTTAATGATGTTTACATTTATTGGTGGGAAAACGGCGATCAATTCAGCTTTAGGTATCCTGCTGATTCTAACGTCTCTCCAGAGGATATAATAAAGCATCTGGAGGTTGTTAGGTATGATTTATGATTGAGAATCAGATGCTTTTACAGCCATACAAAGCATAGGCTAATCTTAAAGAGAAGATAGTGTCTCCCCTCTTTCTGTAGACAAAACTCTTTCCGAAGTTTTGTTTACGTTCAAGCTATTGAAACTGCTTTGAGTTTCGCGTTGGCTAATGGAATGGTTGCTGAAAATGCATTTTTAGATTGGGATTTTTATGTATATGAGCTCATTGAAGAAACCGTTGATGTCCTCGAAATTGGAATTGACAGCTCTCCAATTATTGCAGGATACTATGTTTTAGCGTTTAATCCCAATGATGAGAATGCCCGTGAATATGTTGTCGAAAACGGCATGGAAGTATTGCACATAAAAAATTGTTTCGCTGCAATTATTGATGCCAATGGTGTTTGCTCTATTAGTTCAAAATTGAACTAATTAGTTCCCATGGGAGAGGACATTCTTCCCATGTCCTCTCCACTCTCCAATTATGGCTTTATTATCTCAATAGTTCATAAGGATGTGATAACAGATGAATAAAAAAGCCCTGATAATTCCCTTGCTGATATTTCTGGTAATCGTTGTGTTAGCAGCATCTTGTTTGCTATATAAATTCTATTGGCCTATAGGTGCGCCGGGCGATCCAAATGCCATTTTGCCTCAGGACGAAGGACATGCTTTGATAAACCATACAGGTACTGCGGTTTCCTTTGGATTAGATTACATTGCTATCGTCAAAGAAAACGGCGAACTGTGGATTTGGAGCATGGACAGCGTCCCATCAACCCAGGACGAGCCTTTTTGCAGGTTTGGAAAGACTTGGAAGCTTGCAGATCACGTTGCCGACGCCGTTCATGTAGGGACCGACACCAACGGGAAAAGAGGCGCTTTCCTTTGCGTTCTTTATGAAGACATGTCCCTATGGGCGTGGGATATATCGACATACAGGGAGGGCAACAGAGAAATACCCTCGTCTCATTTTGAACAGACTCCTGAAAAAGTGATGGAAGGCGTAAGCGCAATCATGGCAAATGGTTTGCGCAGTTCATCTTTTTGGGCATTGAAAACAGATGGTTCGTTGTGGACGGTATGGAGAAAAAGGTCTCAGACGGAATCCTCTTTTGAGTTTGAATACAGAGAATATGCTTTTGAAAGAAAAATGGAGAAGGTGCATGCGGTTTGGGTCAATCCGGTTTACAATACGCAAATCTATGTGCTGAGAGAATCGGGTGCGCTCTTTGGCTTTGGAGAAAATGCACGGGGACAGCTTGGCGTGGGCTTTGAGTATGGCAATGCCAAGCATGTTTACATGAAATATCCTGCGAGAATCGCAAATTCGATTGCTTCTGTAATCCCGCAGTCGGAAGAGTCTGAAATACATATGCATACGATGGCAATAAAAAAGGATCGCAGTTTGTGGATGTGGGGGCGGGATATTATCTTTGAACCTGATTCTACGGTCGCCCAATACGCTTCTGAGTACAGTTCTTTCTCGAATAAACCTGTTAAGATCATGGAAGATGTTGCGTTTGGCGCAATGGGCGTCAATCACTGTCTTGTCGTAAAGCAGGACGGCAGCCTGTGGGCTTGGGGTTATAACGATGCGGGGCAGGCGGGCGTGGGGCATAGCGGCAGCGTAAAGACGCCGCAAAGAATCATGGAGCACGTTGTGTCTGTTGCCGCAAGCAACAGGCATAGCTTGGTGGTACAGGCCGATGGCAGTCTGTGGGCATGTGGGGACAATGAAGTTGGGCAGCTTGGAACAGGCGATACAAAAAGCAGGACTTCGCCTACCAAAATCACGGAAGATGTGAACTCCGTTTTTGTGACTTCAACTTTGAACGCCGCCGTAAAACGGGACGGCAGCGTTTGGATATGGGGGAACGCCGCAATATTCCCCGGTTCTTTTGTGGATGAGGAAAACTCGATTTTAAAGCCAGTTTGTATTCTGCGTTAATAGGCGCTGGATTGAAGCTTGCTGTATACCTTGCGATGATGTTCATAATGTGATATGCGATCTAATGCTAAAGATTTGATAGGATGAAGTTATTAGTACAGTCTAATGTACAAGATGAATGCTCACATTCTTGCTGCATCGCATAAATGAACACAGATCAATACAAAAGGTTTGGTCTGGTTTTGCCCAGTTTAACAAATAAGCCTCAGCAATACCGTGAACTGCACCCCATTTGTTAGACATGTGATATA
>UMFE01017183.1_pt1 | contig 10663 bp, 6 predicted proteins | sample 1964911 | NCBI WGS metagenome assembly UMFE01 (sample SAMEA4836036, study PRJEB28245) | human gut metagenome | biome: gut microbiome; material: fecal sample | place: Denmark | collected 2008
TCGGAGATGGCGAATCGGCGGCATTGCCGCTTAGGGAACAGCTTGCTGCGCCTGACATGATAAACGTGACGGCTGAAGAGGATGGTTTTACGATACTTGCGCACGCATCAGTCATTCTGCCCGAAACCGACGCTATTCCGGTTATTACCGTAAAGGCAGGTTCTTTTTCGCAGGAATTGACAAACAGACTATGGGACTTGCTCATAGGGGACAAGGCCATGTACAAGCCGCGCACAGAGGACGACAGAACAAAAGCGGAGCTTGAACAGGCGATAATTAACATTCAAAATGACATTGAACGGATTCAGCACAACGAATATTATGAGGAGAATAAAGCCCTGCGGGAAGCAGAGCTTGAGCATTTGCGGAAGCTGTACGGTGCGGCTCCGGATATATATGAGCCTGCGGCGGCTACGCCTGAAATAGAACAATACGTTGATTCCAGCAACCCTTCCAGACGCTTTATTGGGGTTGATGCAACGGATAACGCCGGAACCATATTCCGTTTATCCAACGATGCATGGTATGAAGCGCTCGGTAAAGGCGGAAAGCAAAACAGCAATTTTGTTTACTGCACGCCGGGGTACAACGGCATTGTGTACGGAAAAAGCAGCACAATTGAAGTTAATGAAAGCGATGCCCTTGAAAACGCGGCACATCCAGGTTTACCTATGCAGCCAAAACAGGCTGCGGAAACGGTGCGGCACTTTCTTTCAAGCTTGAATGTTCCGATGCGGATCGAGCGCATTGAGCTATATGATAACACCGCAACCTACGGGGACGCGGCGCAGAATACAGTGGAGCTATGCTATCTTGTCACCTGTCAGCGCATGGTAGAGCAATACTCTTGCGCGTCAATCTTCGGCTACTCCGGCACCCCTGGCAGCGATAGCGAATTCGGCTCGGCTTGGATTTACGAGCGGTTGGTTTTTCTTGTAAATGAGGAAGGAATAGTATATGCGGAATGGGCCTCCCCGTTGGAAATATGCGATATCAGGGTGTATTCCTGCAATCTTTTGCCATTTTCCGAAATACAGCAGATATTTGAAAAAATGGTGCGGGTGATTTGGCAATACCAAGCCAAGGATTGCCTGAGCCTTACCTGCAATATTACAGAAGCGCGTTTAGAATTGATGCGGGTGCTGGAGCAGGGTTCTACGGATAACGGGCTGTTAATCCCCGTTTGGAACTTCTACGGAACGCGGCAACGAAGCTTTGCAAGCGGAAATACAGACGAAACGCTTCATGGCATTATGCTCACCATCAACGCCATTGACGGCAGCATAATAGACCGGGCTTTGGGCTATTAAGGAGATAACAATGAAAAGATTCACGGCAATTTTGCTTTCAATATTTACCGTATTTGCCCTTACCGCCTGCCAGCCCACGCCCGAGGCGGCGGTTGTGGTGCGGAAGGACTTTGATATTCTTATAGAACGCGCCGCCGGAAGCAATGCATTCGGTAGCGAAAACCTTTCTGAGCGATACAATATTCCAAAACATATCACGAAAGAGCTTGAAGGCATTGGCGGCAAGCTTAGTGTAAGCATAGATGCAGCCATTACAATACCGATTGAATCTACGCTTTCGGTATACAGAGTGACTCCTGCCGATTTCACGCAGGAGCAGGTCGATAAAATAATCTCCGCGTTGTATGATGGAAATGCTTTGCATACCGTAGATTCAACGTGGACAAAGCACGATATTGAACGAATGATAACGGACATGCGGCAACATTTGAGCGACACTGACACCGATGAAGGAAAAGAGCATTTTAACCAACAAATAGAGATGCTCGAAAAAATGTATGAAACTGCACCGAATGAAAAAGTGGAGCCTCCATCGGACGGAACGCTTATGACTAAGCAGATAAACAATCCATTAACCGGAAAGCCTATGGACGAATATACATATCTTGATGTAGAAGATGAACAAGGGCGAAGGCTTTATATACGCAATAATTCAAGCGGGAGCGAATATATAACAGTCGAAAGCGATACCGGTGGGAATGAAGTATTCGACGCTTCCTCGCGCGGCGCAATGCTCAACTTTGGAAACACAACCTGTATATATGAAATTGCCGATATTACCCTTGGCGATTCCGAAGGCTTATCCGCAAAAAAGCTGTTTGATTGTTCGCCCGAACAGGCTATGGCTGTTGCTCAACAATTCGTTTCGGCAATCGGGGCTGAATATATGCGTCCGTGGAAAATGCACATCGTATCGGATATTCCCAAGGAAGATTCCGTCATGTGGGACAGTTGGTTTTTGTCGCTTACAAAGCAGGACTGGGCATATAGAATAAGCTTTGTCCGTACACTGAACGGCGCGGAAGTAACCGCCGATACGCTTACATCAAGCTCCGATTACGGGCGCGGCTGGACATATGAATATATGCATATAACCGTTGATGGGTCGGGCATTCGGCATTTTGTATGGCAGTCCCCGTATGAAATACTTGAAACGGCCGTGACTGATGCAGCACTTTTAGACTTTGCGCGGATACAAGAAATATTTGAAAAAATGATATTTATAATCCGCGACAGCAGATTTGATTCCGAGGAGATTGTGAACGCGCGATATGATGTGGATAAAATATTGCTGAGCCTACAACGAATCAATGAACAGGATTCAGCCGAAAACGGGCTTCTTATACCCGTGTGGACGTTTTACGGCGACAGCACGTTCCATTACGCCAATGGCCACAGCAGCACAAAAACGGAACAGGTCTTTCTCACCATCAACGCCATAGACGGCAGCATAATAGACCGGGCTTTGGGCTATTAAGGAGGTAACAATGAAAAGATTCACGGCAATTCTGCTTTCAATATTTACCTTGTTTGCACTAACCGCCTGCCAGCCCACGCCCGAGGCGGCGGTTGTGGTGCAGAAGGATACGGACAGAATGGTTGAACAGGCGGCAAACATGGAAAACGGCCAAACGCTTTCCGATTTGTCCATACCGGAGGGGCGCTATGTTCTCGATAATGAAACTGCGGGCGGCAGGCTGAAAATTCATGTTGACACTAAAGTGCGTAAGCCCGATGTTGGCAGCATCCCTATACGCAAGGCCGCCATAACCGTTTTTACGCAGGAGCAGGTTACGGGGATATTCAATTATCTTTTCCCCGATGAAAAGCCCATAAACCAAAGCTACATCCGGGAAACCAAGGCCGATATAGAAAAGCAGATACTCCTCCTTAGGCAGCGGCTTGAGGATAAGAGCTATTTGAACAACGGCCAAACCGAGGATGAGATGCTTGCTTTGATTGCCGCAGCAGAGGAACGGTATAAGACTGCGCCGGAAACGCTTCCCGCGCCCGCTGCTTCTGACGGCACAATGACATTGTACGAAGGACAGGCTACCGATGAAAACGGAATCTCAATCGCCGGGGAAACCTCGCGCTTCTACCTGTTAAGCGCCTCTTTTGATGGCTATACGCGGGGCATTAGCGTTTCAACTGCGTTTTCCGCATCCTTGCGGGACTTGGAGTCCGCAAACCATAAGTCCGGAGTTTTATCCTATTGGGATAATTCCACGCCGGCATATACCACAAAAGGGATGCTGCGAACTGACGGAAGCTCGCTGCCCGAAGCGGCGCAGGGAAAGCTTACAATTTCTTATGATGAAGCAAAAGCGCTGTGCGACGGATTCTTTGCCGCCGCCGGAATGGACGGTGATTTCGGCGTGGGTGCGGCGTTTATAGTAGACGACAAGGGTACAGGGCTTGTCGACGGGAGATGGGAAAACGGTAAATACATCGAAGGGCTTAAAAATCCCGCGCAGAACTACGCATGGCAATTTTATTATGCGAGGATGGCGGATAATATTCCCATTATGCTAAATACCATTGCCGGCGGAAGCACCGGCAGCGAATTTCAGATAAGCTGGAACTATGAATATATCTGCTTCACGGTGGATAATAACGGCATTGCTTCGGTTCATTGGATGTCTCCCATTGCCGTTGGCGATGTGGTGCAGGAAAATGCTGTGCTTAAAAGTTTCCCGGAAATCATGGGCGTATTTGAAAAGATGGTAAGGGTACAATACGAGCCGATGCTTAATACGCGATATCCGGACGGGAATATTGAAATAAACGTGGATGATATAGAACTGTGCCTGATGCGCGTTCGGGAACCGAACGGCGATGGGACAACGGGTTTACTCGTTCCCGCATGGGTATTTTACGGACACAACATTGCAACGCATAGCACCGGAGAGCAGTCGTTTGATTTTTCGGGCGGTATCGCCTACCGATGGCCGCAGGCGCCGATAGTTTTATTCGCAATCAATGCCATTGACGGCAGCGTGATAAATTTTACATGGGGCTATTAAGGAGGCAACAATGAAAAGATTCACGGCAATTTTGCTTTCAATATTTACCTTATTTGCACTAACCGCCTGCCAACCCACGCCCGAGGCGGCGGTTGTGGTGCAGAAGGATACGGACAAGATGATAGAAAAGGCGCAGTCAACGCCCGCAACAACCGATGCGCCGACCCTTTCCCTGAAGGAGCGTTACGCAATACCCGATGCGCTTTCCTACACTCAAACCGGAGCCAGCGGCAAGCTTAACATAAGCGTGGAGGCGGTTGTAACCGCCCCGAACGGTGCGCTCCCAATAGTGCGGGTGGAGGCGGCGGAGTTTTCGCAGGAGACGGTTACGGCCTTCTGGAACGCATTTATAGGCGACATGCCCATGTTTGAACAGAACTATGTGCAAACAAAATCCGATATCGAAAAAGCGATATTATATTATAAGCAGGTGCAGGCGGGCATGATAGACGGACTGGATACACCTGAGGAAGCGCAGGAGGAAATAGACGCGCTTGAAGCGGCATATCCTTCCGCGCCGGATTCCGTGGAGCCGGTGCCGGCTACGCCCGAGTTGAAGCGAATCCCCGTCGATTTAGGCGAATACAGAAACGTTGCGCATTACTACGGTCTACACGCCACAAATAACGAGCAGCGTTTGTTCTTCAACGTGCATAACCATTACGACAACACGAAGGCCATAGAGATAAAGGGCTACGACAGGAACGGAAATCAGACGGGCAGTACCATACTGGGCGTATCACGGCGCGCCAGCCTGCATTGCATGCGCATAAATGACAGGGGCGATAGGTGTTACATCAACGCAGACGCTATGCGCATGGAGCGCGGTGACGCTTTGCCGGAGCAGGCCTCAGCGTTTATAAGCCTTACCCCGGCGGAAGCCGCCGCGGCGGTTGAGGCGTTCATTGCCAAGGTCGGCCTTGCGGACGTTATGGCGGTAAGCGACATATATCTTTGCAATGACCGCGACGAACTCAACGGTAGACCAGAGACATCGGCATTCGCATATGAAATATTCTGCACCCGCCTAATACACGGCACGCAATGCGCCAATATTTTGAATGCCCATGAAAGCAGCCAAACCGCAATAAAGCACGATGCCTTTGCGCCTACATGGGGGTATGAATCCTTCAAATTCCGCGTGGATGACACGGGAATATTTGACATAAGCTGGACTTCGCCCGTTGCATCTACCGAAACTGTCACGGAGGATTCCGCGCTAAAGCCCTTCCATGAAATAGAGGAAATAGCAAAAAAGATGCTGCCCATAATATATGAGCCGGATGCAAAGGACAAACGGATAAAGAGCATAGATATTTCGATAGACAGGGTAACACTCAGCCTTTGGCGGATAGCTGAGCAGGACCGCTTTGACCACGGCCTTTATATCCCCGTATGGAACTTTTTCGGCACCCGCAGCGAAATCATAACTATTCTACCGGATAGAGATTTCACCAATGTGACCGGTGGCGCTATGCTGACAATCAACGCCATTGACGGCAGCATAATAGACCTTGACGCGGGGTATTAGAAGGATATATTGCATATAAGCTCCTTTTCGGCTTCTTCGTATTCCTGCTGCCAGCCTTCCGTAAGCTCCTGCACCTTTACGTTTACGGAGAAGCCGATGCTCCCTCCATCGATGTTTTCGGGGCTTATGGGTAACTGTATCTCCCAACAGGTTTCCGCGCTGTGCATAGGATGCAGCTCGACATCATCCGGAAGAAGCCTTTTTACGAGCAGGTTTTCGCCCATGCGATAGGTCTTTCCATTAATATTTACTTTGATGCTGCCGAGCCTTACGCTGCCCGACGCACCCTCCCCCGCCGTTAGCGACAGCATAACGGTTAAAGCGGAATCGTCAACGGAAACGTCCTTTACGGCGGCGGTAATACCCATTACGGTGACGGGTGCGCTGTCGAAAGCTATTTTCAGCGGAAGTCCAACCAGCTCCGAAAGCCGCGCGGATTCCGAAAGCCACGCTTTCCGTTCCTGCTCATCCTTGGGAAGCTGCACTTTATCCGCCTGACGGTCGTATTTGAAGCAGAAGTCGCTATACTGTGCGCTGAGCGTTATAAGTATATTGCATGGAAGCTCCTGCATCCATGGGGTAGAGTAGACGGCGTACTGCTCCGTATCGTTGCCCTTTAGCGGGAAGCTTTCCTTAACGGCTTCTTTCATATGGCCGTTTACTGCAATTTCAACCGAGTCAGGCATTTTCCTTTGCAGCGGTGCAGCCATTCCCACAAAAAGCCGCTGCGTAACCGCATCGTTTGTTCCCGCAGGGGTATAGAAGCAGAATTCGGAAAGTATCAACTCTCCCTCCTGCTGCCCCACGGCAACGGCATTATCCGAAATTGCTTCCATTACACGGAGCATAACCGCATCCTCCGTTGCCTGAAAATCCAGCCACATATCCATTTCTCTTGCCTGCTCGGAAGTGTCGTTTTCTATTTCGGCTCTTATTGAAGGATATGCCGTTTCGTGCCGCTCCTTGGTTTCTCTCATCTGCTCCCTTGCTTGGCCAAACACATCTTTGTATAGTGATACCGCCGCATATGCGGTGCAGGCGCACAGCAGAATAATAAGAGCAGCAATAGCCGCAAAGGCAAATGGTCTGCGGCGGCGGAACAGGCGGACTCCATCCAATCTTTTCTTCGGAAGATTGCTGAGCGTGGACTGCACGCGGCAAATAAACGCAGCATCGGGCAATGGTCGGTTTTCCTTCATCAGCCGTGCAAAAGCATCTTTTTTATCTAAAATATAACTAAACTCCATAGTCCCTTAGCTCCTTTCTTAAAATATCCCGCCCGCGGGACAGCCGCGAAAGCACGGTTCCTTTGGGGAGTTCCAATACATCGGCAATTTCCTGCACTTTCATGTCCTCATAATAAAACAACATTATAGGAACCCTGTATATCTCCCCAAGTTTAAGCACGGCGCGGCTTACGTCCGAGCGCATATCGGTATCGCACTCCTTGTCCGGCAGGTTTTCCGGCAGCTCCGCCCATCCTTTTCTGCGCCTTATATTGCGGCTTTCATTCATTACTATTTTAATCAGCCATGCCTTGAAATTAGACTCCTCCCTAAGGGTGAAGCGCTTTTCCCACGCCCGCAGCAGTGCGTTCTGTACCGCGTCGCCGCACAGCTCCCTGTCCGCCAGCAAAGAATAGCTTACAGTGAACAGCAGCCCTGTAAGCTTGCCTACCTCCGCCGCAAAGCCTTCCTCCGTCTGCACATAGAAAGCAGTATCCATTGGTGCCTCCCCCCCGCTTATGTATTCATTATTATAGAGCAAAATGGCGGCCAAAATATTGCGCCAAACAAAAATTTGCCTCTTTTCGGGCAAATAATTCTCCGCGTGCTTATAATCCGATACGGGTGTTTGCAATTTATTAAAAAACAAATTGTTGACAGCATAGCATAGTTATATTACTATATTTATAGTAATACTGCGCTTTTAAGGAGATTGACCCATGGCTAACGGCAATATCGGCAAAAAGAACACCCTTACAACACCCGAATGGATAGTTATGAGCGCCCTTTGGGGCAGGGAACCGCAGGTTTTGGGGGAAATAATTGAAACCCTCGGCGACAGGGTGGATTGGAGCTACACCACCTACGCTTCCTACATGAAGATCCTTTCGGACAAGGGCTTTGTGGGCTTCACAACGCGCGGGCGCATGAAGTTTTACTACGCCGCCGTGGATAAGGAAACCTGCATTGCCTCCGAAGGCGAGAGCATACTGGAAAAGCTGGGCGGCAGCGACGCGGAGGAGCTTATGCTGTGCATGATTAAAAAAACCGGACTTTCCAAGGAAGGGCAGGAACGAATGAAGGCACTTATCGATTCGCTTTCACGGGAAGGGGGTGCGGCGGAATGAAGTTGTTGTCCGCGCTTTTTGAGGTAACGGCATATTCCGCCGTGCTTTTCGCCGCTGTCATGTGCTTTAAGCTGGCGTTCAAGAACAGGCTCTCCCCCGCGCTGCATTTTGCGCTGTGGTTTTTGGTCATTACGCGGCTATGCATACCCATGACGATAGAAAGCGGCTTCCATTTTTTTACCGTGGAGCAGGAGAAACCGCTCGTGCAGCAACAAATACCCGAAGCAAGCACATTTGATGCGCCAACTCCCGCCGCCACGCGCGAAGCTGCCCCAAGTGAAGCATTGCGCGGCGAAGCGCCTGCGCCCGTGCAGGAGCCGCTGCCCGCCGCCGATTCGCCAAAGCCTGTGTTTACAATCGCATCGGCTGACGCCATTATTGCGCTATGGATCGCGGGCATGGCGTTCCGCGCCGCCGCTTTACTGTTCGGCGAAAGGCGGCTGCGCCTTGCAATAGCGCACAACACCCTGCCGACGGATGAACGGACGCGCGATATATATGATGCATGCTGTGCCGAGCTCGGCATTGCGCACAAATTGCCGCTGCAAAGCATGGCGGGAATATACTCGCCTGCGCTTACGGTCGGCCCAAAGCCTATGATACTGCTTCCCGCAAATATCACCGACACGCTTACGGATGCGCAGTTGGCGTGCGCACTCCGTCATGAGCTGACCCATTACAGGCGGCGCGATCATCTGCTTATGCTGCTTTTGCGCCTTTTGACATGCGTATACTGGTTCAACCCCATTGTATGGCTTATGAAGCGGGAGCTTATGAAGGACATGGAGACAGCCTGCGACAGCGCGGTTACGGCGCGGCTCAATGGCACTGAACGCCGCGAATACGCCATGACGCTGCTGGCGCTATTCTCTCAGCCCTGCCGCGCAAATTCGGTGCTGGGCATGGCGCTTTCCTCCGCGGAAAAGGACGCGGAGCGCAGGGTGCGGGGCGTGTTCGGCGCGCACAGGAGCAAAGTCCCGGTAAAAATACTTGCCGCGCTGCTGTCGGCGCTGCTTTTGGCATGCTGCTTTACCACCGCCTGCCAGCCAACGCCGGAGAAGGAGATTGTGGTTGTTAAGAGCGACGGCGCAATGGACGCTGTAATTGCCGCTACTACCGCGCCTGATACGCAGAAATTTTCTGCTCCATCCCATTATACGGATAGCGGCACCTTTTATAACGGCATGTTAAACCTTGCGCTGGATATGGATGTGATTATACCAGATGTGGAGCGTTACCCTGTATATGAAGCTTTTCCGTCCGATTTTACGCAGGAACAGGTGGATTCCATAGTTTACGGCTTGTTCAAGGACGCGCCGCTGATATTTGATGACCAACGGGAAACAAAACAGGATATACTGGAAAAGTTTCTTTCGCCCACCCAGAAAAAACTGGAGAGGATACGGCAGAGCGCACAAAAGGACAGCATAGCGGATTTGGAAAGCTCTATTGAGTTATATAAGCAATGGTATGATGCAGCCCCCGAAAAGGGAGATGAGTACCCCATTACATCAGGCGATTACACAAAATTGGAGCAGTTCTCGGCAAAGGCCGATCTCGGCAAAGCACGGCCTGCCACGCTGCACATAGATAAGCTTGATAATAACGGATTCTCCCGTGAGTTGGAGTTCGTAAACGGCGTAGAATACATTTATAATGCATTTTATGAGCCAACTGATGACTTAGACATAAAAACCACCCGCAATGAAGCCGTAGCGATTGCGACCCAGCTCGTCAAGGATATGGGCGCGGATGATTTTGTGCTTGCCGCTGTTGGTAAAACCACCCGCTTAGGCGACGAATTCTCTATATATTCCGATGAATACCAGAGCGTAATGGCCTATTCCGTGGTTTTTACGCGCGAAATTGACGGAATCCCGTTCCGATATTGCGCCATAGATAGGCCCGGCAGCAAAGCTGATGATGCAGTTAGATCTTCACCGCCACCATATGAACGCATAATGGTTATCGTAGATGATAGTGGAGTTGCCAACGTGTTTTGGATAGGTAACACAAGAATCGGCAAGCAGCTAAATGAAAACGTGGTGCTTTTACCGTTTGAGGAAATTGCTGAACGCGCTATGAATCAGCTTAAGGTTCAGTATGCGTTTCTTGCCGATGAGAAGCATCAGTCCTATGCTGCGTTCAAAACGGAGTCTATTGATCTTCTCATCAACCGTGCAGAGCTTTCATACATGCGCGTGCGCATGAAAAACTCAGACGATTACATGCTCATACCAGTTTGGCACTTTTTCGGCATAAGTACATTGCATTTTGACCCTGAAGGTGTAGAAGCATTCAATCGGGCAAATAAAACTGATATTAAATCTCTCAACGTAACAGACTTCCCATATATCGTCTATCTTTCGCTAAATGCCATAGATGGCAGCGTGATAGATATCAATTTGGGCTACTAACGTTATTTGTCATAGCAAAAAGCGGG
>UMFE01027741.1_pt1 | contig 10643 bp, 8 predicted proteins | sample 1964911 | NCBI WGS metagenome assembly UMFE01 (sample SAMEA4836036, study PRJEB28245) | human gut metagenome | biome: gut microbiome; material: fecal sample | place: Denmark | collected 2008
AAATCCATCGCAAACATCATTGCTGAATTCAGGATATTGTTCAAGTCAAGTTGTGATGCTTGATTATTGAATAATTCGGTAAATGCCGGTATAGAAACATCGGGACGATTAAGACGGTTGCCAATCAAGCATCGCGAATATACTTCAATAAAATCGGATATTGAGTCTTTGGGTGTTGCATTGTATATGGAGTCCAACGCAAACCAGTCACCTGAGTTCATTGCAGCAGCAAGTCGCTCGTCGTATGACTGAGCATTACTTTTCACTAAAGATAATGTTATCAAAAGATAAAAAAGAACTTTTCGCATAATGTATTGTTGAAGAATAGTAATTAAAAATATCGGGTAACGCTCACACTTCCACGATTTTCGTGGAATCTTGTACCGTTGGTCATAAGATTTGTCATCCCTATTGTACCATCAATATTAAAACTCCACAAACCTGTAAAGAAAGCGATACCTATTTTCCAGCCACATTCAAAACGGCGTTGATTACCGAACTTCCCGAATAGTGATGTATCATCAATTTCCAACTTTTTCCTGTCATGTATCTTTATTGCCCCGGCAAAAGAATAGCTCATTTCCGGTCCAGTGAATGGAGCAATAGAAATTCGGTCGGTTAAGTAGATGCTATATCCGACTACTACCGGAATACGGATGCCAAACTTATATACTGTCGGATCGCTTTCTTCAAAATCTATTCCAGTAATTGTTACTCCGTTATATTTATAGGAGTACGTGTCATAAAACAATGAAACGGCTGGTTCAAGATAGAATTTGTTTCTAAGAAAGATATTACAGACTGCGCCGATTGTTCCTCCTGTACCATTGCGGAACATTCGATCATCGATCACATTGCCATGCACCTTTCCCGGCAGATTTACATCAAAGGCAGCACGCACACCCCATACAAGATTAGATTCTCCTGTTTCAATGATTTGAGCATTAATGCTTATAACACTGGATATGAGACAAGCTAATGTGACGACTTTTCTCATCTTAAGTTATTTTTATGTTATTAATACCGATAATATTGGTGTTGCTTATTTCATAATAGCTGAAGATGCGCCTGATTGTTCTCCGACCTCGTTGCCCCGTTGTACTTTCTTTCCGTAACCGAAAGTGTATGTCACCGAAAGGTTCAAACGGCGATGAAAGTTGTTTCCATCAACGAATCGTGTTTCTGAATATAAAGGAGTTGACAACGTATTAGTAGCACAGAGCCAGTCATTGCGAAATAGATTCATCGCGCTTACCCTGATATTCCAGTTTGCCCGGCTCCATCCTGCGAGTATCTGGTAGAAATCACGGTCTTTATATATTACTCCACGATTGCCCTGCACTGTCAGGTTTCTTGTCTGATACGATGTCTGAAAGTAGAAATTACCAAGATAATAAGTAACCGATGCGTTGCAAGTGAACGGACTCCGTTTAATGTCAAATAATCCGGTCATACGATAGATTGAAATTGATGGCGATGCCGCAAGTTGAAGATTGCCATTTAACAGTTTGTAATTAAACGACATTCCGATTTGAGTACGGTTATAATCGCCGTCAGTTTCAAAAGTGCGAAGCAAAGCACTCCCACCGTCGTATGGCTCGTAAACAGGCACATACAGGTTATATTCTCCGAAGTATTGGGCAAAAGCCGAAGCCGAGAATTTGTTAGACGGCATCCAGTTGTAAGACAAGTTGAACGTAACCTGTCGGGAAAGTCCGATTTCGGGGTTTCCGGTATAGTACATCAGTTCGTTCTGTTGCAGTATATTCGGCGTTTTCTCGCTTGCACCGGGATAGTTCGCGCCGAAATGGAAGTATGCGCGGAAAGAATGTTTCTGAGAAGGAGAAAATCCGGCTGATACATTAGCGAGAGGATAGGCCTCTGAAACGGACTGGTCGTTGATTTTGTTCTTCTCCCATTGCAGAGCCACATCAGCACTCACATTCCATTGATTGTTGGAGAAGCTGTAACCGAGTGCGGCTCCGGCATAGGTGTCGAGGAAATCATTGTCGTAAGGAGATGTGCCTAAATAGCTCACATCATTGGATGTGGAACCGTAATAAGCGCGGAAGAAGCCGTTTTGTCTGTCTGTGAATATCTTGTAAAGAGTGGCGCTTCCTCTGAACTGCCATACATTTTCTTTGGAGTCGTTTACTATGGCATCGGTGGCTGAAATCTGATAGCGGTAATTGTTGTTTGTGTGTCCGTAATTTATGCCGGGCGAAACGCTAAGATGGAAATTTCGAGGCAGAATTAAATAGTAATTGCCAGACCATATAATATAACGGCTGGTGTAAGGCTCGTATCTGCTATATGGGTAGTCTTCTGCCTGTCGGGGTACAAACGACAGCTTGCCGGAAGTTTCAGCCGTCGGCGACTGATCGAAGTTAAAGCCGACAGTGTTTGCAATCTGCACTTTGTCGGAATCGTAAATGGCTCTGAACGTAACGGGGTACTGGTTATACCTGAAATGAGAGTTGTCGAATATTTCGTTTCGCGTAATAAGGTACGGTTCGCCGGCGGCGTTTTCAAGAGTATAGTTCCCAATGGTTGATGTACCTGAATGTCTGATGTCGTGATTTGACGCACCTGCATATAAATCGTATGTCATTCGCTTATATGCGAACTTTGAATATATTGAAGCACGGCTTGACAGTTTTCCCACAAGGAAATTTTCATTTACCGTCGCTTTGGTGTAGCCGCCGTATTCGTATTTCTGCATGATGAAATTGACTACATGCTCGTTGCCCTGAAAACGAGGGTCGGTAGGGAAATCGAGATATTCGACACGCCGCACATCAGATGTCATAATACCCTCGATTTCCTCTGCCGAGGCAGGGATATAGTTGATATAGACCGCGACATTCTGACCGCTTGGTGTCGTAACAACATTGTCAACAAGATTGATGTTGATTTGCGGAATGGCGAGCTGTCGCAAAAGGTCAATGGCGTTTTGCGCGGACGATTTCTGCCTTGTGGTCGGGGTATATGTTGAAGATGTAGCGTTAGTGCGCTGCATCTGGGCTTCGACAACCACCTCGTCAAGTTCTTGTGTCTTTACGCTGTCGGGCGTTTCCGTCTGCGCCATTGCCGCTATCGTAATAATGGCGCAGTATATTGTTGTAATGATACGGTTATTCATAAGTGACATATTTTTTAGTCGCTTTTGCTTATTATCGCAAGGCTATCGGACTTGACAATGACAAAATTCAATATATACTTCTCTCCTTTTCTTTACGTTTAATACTGTCATTCTAAGTATAACCAAATCATTGTGTTACAAATTTCCAAAACACTTCATCGGCATTTGGATACAATACAGGGTCTTGATATGAGTTATAAACCCATAATTCTTTTGCTGTCAGTTTATCTATCAAAAAGAACCGCTCCGTTTTGTCAATGTATATTACGTTGAAATTATCAGTTGTGAAAGTCCAATGAAAATATGTAGGTTCGTCATTGATACTTCCGTCTTCCCATTTCATCCATTTGAATGAACCTGTGCCATTAGCATTGAATTTATATACCCATCCTTCTTCTTGAAGTTCATCAGGTTCAAAGTTTGGGATATGTTCATAGACCAATCTCCATTCATTCGCAGTCAGTTTCGCAATTATTTCTTGCTGCTCATTGGTATAATAACCGGTTCGTTCCTCACATGAAACGAGAACAAATGTAACCAAAGTCAATGCAAGATAATTCAAAAGCTTCATAATGTAATAGAAACAGTTACATTGCTATCGCCGATTAATGATATTCCGCTTATGGTTTTATTTCCGTCAAGTATTGCCGGTGCGATAAGCAGATAGGAATGAGCAGGTATAAAAGATTTTACACCTGATATGAAGACAATCTCGGCATTTTCATTGCTCTGATCTCCCAGCGATACCTGCGCACAATAGAATGTAGAGCCGTTTCCGGAATTAACGGTCATTGTTATGTCTGAATGAGTGAAGAAACGGGTACTCCGGATTTTGCCATCCTCTAAAGTCAGAGAGGTAACTCGACTCAAACAATTAGCATTATCGTCAAGTTTTGCGATCTGGAAAGAATCATCATCATTGCCATCAATAACGAGGCTTGATGTCTGTGTGGAGTAAACAAAGGCACTTGCCAGTCCGGAACGTTTTGCTGCCGAAAGTTGGCGGTTTACAGCCTCCATTTCTTTGAAGAAACGATTTCTGTTAATCTGGTTAACAGCCATAAGTTCTTCTCTGCTTCGATTGAGTATATAATCGGAGGCTGTCACCTTTTTATCCGGATTAAGAACATAAGTGCCCGTAGTTCGGTCAACTTATACAAACTGAGCCATTACCTGCGCATCAGTTTCGTATGCTCTGATCACTTCCGGCTCATTGAAAACTGTGTTGTCATCGCTACACCCGACAAGGAGTGTGCCTACTCCGAACACAGCGGTTAATAATAGTTTTCTCGTTATCATACTATTTACGGTTTATCTTAAATGATTTATATGTTTTGATAGCGTTTTTTATTCTTGATGTATAAGAACAGGAATGATAAGCCGCCAGACAAAAGAACGCACACCAACAATGGAAATCTGTCAATCGAGTGCAGGAACCCGACACCGCAGATTATACATACCTGAGCAATGATATGATAATAGTTTGACAATAGTTTCCCGCGACTAATCTCCTTTATATAGTGAGTCGGCACATCGGGATATTCCGACATATACCGGGATACATATCTCGACAGAATTATCGGATAAAGGAAACCACAGATGAATGAGCCGCACAATCCGGCGACCGCAAAATACAGATAGAGCCTCGATGAATAAAGGAAGTTGTCAATACTTCCGGCAATGTATCCTATGCACAGGCCCATGAGGTGTATCACGCCTACAATCGCGCAATATCCAAGACCTGTCAGGAGTCCGTATTTAAGGGATTCTTTCATGAGTAATTTTTGGTTGTTTTACAATGCAAAATTACTCCAATCCAAGGACACCTCAAACTACATCACCTTGCATCTGCTCTTATAAGTCGCTGATAACCAATAGAGGTCAAAAATATTTTCTTGCATCACCTTGCATACGGGCGAATTACTAAAAATATCGGAGATATTCGGCCTTGTGGGGGGAATCGCTATCGGAAATTAGCGACTTCAGGCGAGATTTATGGACATAGACATTCCTTAATTCCATACCGGTGAAAATACTGATCGAAGGCAGGGAGAATCCGCAGAAAAGATAAAGGGCAAAGCGGAAACGTGATTTGGGCAATTTCGGGAAATCGGCTTTGAAACGGTCCATCAGTCCGTTGTTGTATCCGTTGACAATTTCTGTCAGTTCCGTAATCGTTTCATCGGAGCTGAAATTGTTGATGGATTCCTTCACTTCCGCGAATATACGTTTCTGTTCCTGTCCGGTTTCCTTTGACTCATAGTAAGAAGATGCGAGTCCGTCAAGAAGATGAAAACGGGACTGGAACAATTTTTGGATTCTTTCTTTCGCCTCGTTCTGTTTTTGTCCGTTTTCAAAAAGGTTTTGCTGCAAGGTCTGGATTTTAAGCAAATCATTCTCATGCTCAATCCTCAATTTCCTCACCCACATCTGATATATGATTATCAGCAACAGTATGACGCCGAGCGCAATCCAGATGAACCGTTCCTTTTGCGTTCTCTCTTGCAGAACATCCACCTCAAGTTGATGTTTCTTGTCTGCGAACAACAGATCTTGGGTGAGAAGTTCATACTGGTATCGTTCAAGCATCGCGGAGTAGTCCTTATATAGATTCAATGCCTGTTCATAGTTCCCCTGTTTTTCAAGAATGTCGAGTTTCACCGCCGCATATTTCAAGGAATCGGGAGTATTTGGTGCTGGGTTGACTGATGAAATAAAAACCATTGCTTCGTCCAATTCACCTATTTTTGAATAGCCACGGGCATAATCCATAATTTCATCGTGTCCTAACTCAATGTCCTTGTAATTGTCTAAAAATGTTTTTATTTCATCGGGAGAGCAAAAATCTATCTTGTAACCCAGCATGGCCGGAAACAGGGACGCTTCGCCTTCAGGAAATTCTCTTATCAAAGGGACACAGACCGACATGACACTATCTGCCGCCGCTTTGTCATCCATGATGACATATCCGTTCAACGCTTTGGCGTAGCTGTCAATTTCAAGAATATGCCAGCCAATTTTCCCATATAATTTTGCGGCTTCAAGATTATTCGCCACAAAATCGGATGTCTTATACTGTCTTAAATACAATGTTCCCTGAGCTACAAGGAGGTGAGCGAGCGCCAGGGTGTCGGTAACACCGGTTATTTCCCGTGCATTTATGAAAGAAAGCATGGCGTTATCTTCATCGCCCTTGTTCTGATAGATACGACCCTGATAGTAGAATGTCTTTAGCTTTTCATCGGGAGTACCTTTATCAGAGTAATAATCAATCGCTGGTTGGAGGACATCAAAGGTGGTTGTGTCGATATAGTTCTTGTCGAGGGCCTGCGACATCAGCAACGCATATCGGGCTTTCCCATTGTCCGAACTGAGGGATGAACGGTCTATGCCTTGCAGAATAGCCAACGCCGAATCGGGATGCTGATTCATCAGTGCCTCCGCATTCGTCAACCGTTTCTCCGCCTCCGAATTGTCAGTGCATGAAAATACAGAGCCGGTAATAAAAGCTATTACAAGCACCCATAAAAGCCTATATGTCGATACAAAGTTTCGTTTAGCCATATTAAAAAGTAGGCCGACAAACAGCCTACGCTAATGCAAAGTTAGCTAAAATTCCTGACATTAGAGGAATTATACCGCATAATATAGCGTGCTTACCTGTCTCTTGTCAAGGAATTGCTTACCACTGCTGAGAATCAACGCCATATCCGATTCATGAAACAAGTGAGGTACAAACTACGTTAATTAGTAGCCAAAACAGAAGGGAAAAGCAGGGATATGGGCTGGGACAGCAGAATCACGCTATAAAGGGATAAGATTTCATTTTTTCGTTCAGTTCAAGCACTTTACGCATAGTAACGTAATGGTTTTAGCGAGAATTGTATTAATTTTGCGGCACGGACAAAAGCATTAGGCGTATGAAGAAGTGGCAGAAAATAGTAGGCATCATCGTATTAGTAGTTTTGGCAATTCTAAATGTTGCGATGTGTATGTTTTATTTTGACTACGCAGCCTCAATATATTTTGAGCCGGGAGGAAGCACTCAAAACGCTATTGAAATAATGCGTACATATTCACAGCACGCTATAAAGGGTGTGAGTTATCTCGTGTGCGCCAACTATATCATAGCTCTATGTCTGTTCATATGCCTTTGGCGGAAAGGAGGCAAGCGATGAAAAAGCCAATAAGGAAAAAAGCACATTTCAAGACTTCCCCTATAAAAATGTCATTAGCGAAAGTGTATTTCGGTTTCTGTTTGTGTGTTTTGATATATGCTTTATCAACTCCAATTTTAACAGTTATTCTGAAACATCATGGAAACCGATGTAAGGGCACAATAACAGCAAATGAGTCATCATTGGTTCACAGATGGACTTCCAATAATTATCTGTATGAGTTTAAAGTAGGAGATAAAACTTATACGGGTAATTCGTTAATAAAAGTAGGGAATATAGAATTAATTGGGGATTCTATCGAAGTATTATATTTTGAATTTATGCCATCGTTCAATAGACCTTTATCTTTTTATGAAGATGATTAATGCCATTTCCTAATATAAAACAATATTGACAAACGATTATTGATATGGGAGAGTTGTAACGGGATTACAGGCTGATTCCCCCTTGTCCTCTATCAATCTTCCAGTCATACCGACCTTCCGCGACATCGCCAACCTCATTGAGTGGTATGGTGATGTTTTATTTCATCAAAGGGCTGTCGGTGTTCCGCATAGTCACAGAGCCATGCACCGACAGTTCTCCGCCGTCAGCTTGGTATCTTCTTGATGCCCATCCCGTTCAAAACCATACAAAACAGACAGACAACTCCGGCAGTGATGTCGGGGCTGTCTGTCTTTAGATTAAAGACTAGTTGGACGATAAGCCGGGCGAATGGTCGGTGCAGGTGTTTGGTAACGCTGCTGTGGCTCCGCTACCATAGATTCTTTGGTATCGGATGGTTGAGCCGGAGCCTCCACTCGTTGAGATTGGTGCTGTTCATTGCGCTTGACTTCCTCGTTGTCTTTTTCATCATGGTTGACTCCCATTCGGTCGTCCGGCACTTCGTGGGTGGGAGCGAGTTCGGCAGTTATCTTGCGGTCAAGGGCGGCAAGATCGGATTTGAGCTGCTTCAGCTCGTCCTCCTTGCCCCACTGCTTTGAGATGATGGCTTCGAGCTGGGGAACATCGGCTTTCAACTTCGCCGTCCGTTCCTCGTACTGGGCGATGATGCCGGGGATTTTCTCCAGAGCGTTGACGAAGTTCATGCAGGCGGCGTGGGTGTCGCTCATGGCGATGAAACCATTGTTGAACTTGTATTTGTAGTTGCCTTCAACTACAAACCGATTCTGAACGGACTCCTTGCCGTCAACGAGGGCACGCTCCGAGATGATGCTGATAGGGAAGCCATAGACCTCGCCGATGCGCTGATATTGACCGTGGGTGTCGGTTCGCTGTGCCAGTCCTTGCAGGTGGATACCCATGTTCTTCTCGTCGGAAAGATTGCAGGTGTCGATGGTGAGATTGTTGAGCGGATTGCCGTCCTTATCTCTCCTTACGACTGCCTCGTAGCGGACTACATCGGCCTTCATCCTCTCTATTGCTGCCTCGTTGTTGGCAATGTCATGCGTTATAGTCTGGTGTCGGAACTTGGAATCTGAGATACCTTTGTTGTGTGCCTTGCGCTCACTCTCCAGCGATGCTATACGCTTTTCGAGTTTCGCCTTTTCCAACAGGTCTGTGTTGCCGGACAGGATCGCCATGTACTCCGAGAAGTTCATGCCGTTCTTCTCATCCATCGCGCCCTCGTCGATGGTTCTTGCTCCGAGTGCGCCTGATTTGAGCTGTGCTATGAATGTCGCCTTGCAATGAAGAAGATTGAATTTGTAGGAATCTAAAGTTTTCTCCACCGCATATATTTGGATGTCAACATTATTCCCTGCGTACAGTTTTGCAATCTCATTGCCATGTCGCTGACCTCTGCCGTCACGCTGTTCAAGGTCTTTGGGCACCCAGGGAATATCAAGATGGTGGATGCAGACTACCCGCTGTTGAGCGTTGACTCCGGTGCCAAGCATCTGTGTCGAACCGAAAAGGACACGCACATCTCCATCGTTCATTGCCTGAATGACAGCCTTTCTGCTACGCTCCGTTTTACACTCCTGTATAAAGCGTATCTCATGCGCGGGAATACCATAGTCCTCTATCAGTTTGCGCTTGATTTCGGAATAGACATTCCACTCGCCGGGCTTATAAGTTGACAAGTCGCTGAATACAAACTGTGTGCCTTTGTGTTCATCATACTTCCGATAGTATTCCGCTATCATCCGGGCGCAGTGACTGGCCTTGTTGCCGGGGTCATCGCCATAGGAAGGATCTATAAGACGCATATCCATAGACATTTTGCGGGCATAGTCAGTGGCAATAAGCATCTTTGCCTTTTCTTCTGTCTCGCTTAACGGGGCGCGTCCGAGAATAGTGGCATCGCCACTTTCAGCGAATTTCATCAGCTTCTTGATGAAAGCCTCCTGCGCCGGTGTTGGCGGTATATTGTGGAGTATCTCGTTCTTATGCGGACGGTCAACGCCAACATCTTCCGCAGTTCTATAATCCGTAATTTCGTTATAGAACGCCGCTAACTCCGGCACCTTGATAAAGTACCTGAATCGCTCCTTCTGGACAATATTATTTGTGACATTGAACTCGAAGTCGGTTGTCTTTTTTGCGAAGATTGCAGCCCACGCATCGAAACACCTAATCTCCTGCCTTTCAAGCTCATTCGGACGAAGATACTTGAACAACAGATACAGTTCAGTCAGGCTATTGGATATGGTGGTACCACTGAGAAAAGTAGCGCCGAGGTCTTTGCCGGTACGCTCCTGAATGGTACGGATTGCATACAACAGGTTGAGTGCCCTCTGGCTTCCCTCGCTGTTGCCCAGTCCCGCCACTCGGTCATGCCGGGTGTTGAACATAAGGTTCTTGAACTGGTGACTCTCGTCCACAAATATGTGGTCTATGCCCATCAGCTTGAAATCCACGACACTATCCTTGTTCTGCTCCATCTGATACTGTATGGTGGCAATCTTGGCAGTAAGGTTCTCCTTACGCTTGATTAAGCCTTTGAGCATACCACGCGATACATCGTGCCCTTGTTGCTTCACCACTTCGAGATTTTCCTCAACCGTATCAAGTTCCGCCTGAAGAATCTGCTGCTGCATTTCCGGCGACTGCGGTATCTTGCCGAACTGGTCGTGCGACATGATTACGCAGTCATAGTCGTTGTTCTTGATATTATTGAAGAAGTCCACGCGCTTGTCAGCCTTGAAACTCTTTTCATCGGCAAACAGGATGCGGGCGTTTGGATAGGCCGACTGATAAGTCATGGCAATCTCGGCAACATTGGCTTTCAGTCCGATAATCATCGGCTTGTAGGCGAGTCCGAGACGCTTCATTTCATGCGCTGCGATGCACATTATCAGCGTTTTACCGGTTCCACAGGC